>OLPX01000034.1_pt1 | contig 162417 bp, 134 predicted proteins | sample 1672491 | NCBI WGS metagenome assembly OLPX01 (sample SAMEA3136692, study PRJEB25190) | human gut metagenome | biome: human gut; feature: human-associated habitat; material: faeces | place: Austria | collected 2013
AGAACATGATATGTGTATGACTGAAGCACAGATTCAAGGTGCCAATAACATGTAACTTTTCAGCCTGAGATGCTTTTAGGGCTATTTCAGGCTGGAAATTAAGGGAACGGTATGCACGGTGGTGTGAGAGGTCGGCTAATCATTCAATGGTTAGCCTCCTACTCGATTTTACGCCAATTTATTGTCTTCATTGACATGAAGATAGTTCATAAGCGCAACCTGAAAAATTTTGGAACAATTGACTCCGTTCACAGCAATGTCTTTTTGACGTAAAATTGTTTATAACAGTAAAAATGTTTAACAAAATCTGTTAAAATGCTATAATGCAGATATGAAAAAGATAATCTTGAGAAAATCCATAATGTATGATAAAAGGATTACTATAAACTGGTACTGTGAAAATACGACAGAAGAGGAGTAAAAAATGTTATATATAGGAAATCACACAAGCTCATCCCGGGGATATCTTGCAATGGGGAAGCAGATGCTGGCAAATGGCGGTAACACATTTGCATTTTTTACCAGAAATCCAAGAGGAGGGAAAGCCAAAGACATTGATCCGCAGGATGTGCAGGCATTTGGGCAGCTGGCAGAGGAGAATCATTTTGGAAAGCTGGTGGCTCATGCGCCTTACACTATGAACTGCTGCGCTGCCAAAGAAAACCTCAGGGATTTTGCCAGAGAAATCATGGCAGATGATCTGAGACGTCTGGAAATGACACCGGGAAATTATTACAATTTTCATCCGGGCAGTCACGTAGGACAGGGTGCAGAAGTAGGAATCAGTAAAATTGCAGAAATTCTCAATGAAGTGCTGACAAAAGATCAGAGTACGATTGTACTTCTGGAAACTATGTCAGGAAAGGGCACAGAAGTAGGAAGAAATTTCGAAGAACTTCGTCAGATCATTGACAGGGTGGAGTTAAAAGATAAATTAGGTGTTTGTCTGGATACCTGTCATGTCTGGGATGGTGGATATGATATTGTAAACGATCTTGACAGCGTATTTGAAGAATTTGACCGAATAATAGGTCTGGACAGACTAAAAGCCATCCATTTAAATGACAGCATGAATCCCCTTGGCAGCCATAAGGACCGCCATGCCAGAATCGGAGAAGGTGAAATAGGACTGGAGGCACTTGTCCGCGTGATCAATCATCCTGCTACAGAGGGAATTCCGTTTATTCTGGAGACACCAAATGATGATGAGGGATGGACTCATGAAATTGCGTTGTTCAGAAATGAGTATAAACAGAAATGAGTATAAATATATCTGTCCGAATCAGGAAGATAAATTGGGGCGTGCTGACAAGTTGTAAGTGCAAATCGAAAGAGTAGGAGTGAGATCAAAAGGAAGGAATGCAGGAAAGATCAGAGATGCAGCAAAGACAAGGATATCAGGCAGTAGAGAAGCTGAGAGAAACACTGGACGAGAAGTATCTGTGGGAGGTTATTTTACTCTATGCAGGTGAGAGTTTCAAAACCTATACAGGGCTTCCGTTCACTTATGAAGTAAGAAAGGGTCGGAATGGAGACTACACAAGGGAGTTGTGGATCGACCGTAGGGAGAACAGTAAGAGTCTGGCGTTAAGTTCAGTGCTGCTGGCATTGAGAAACATAAAGAAGGTGGGAACTGTGGTTGACAGACCCAAAGCTCTGGGCGACATCCGCGGAGTGAGTTATATCTATGGAATGTTCTACCGCTTTGGGCTGATCGATGTGCCGGATACAGCCAGGCAGAAGATGAAGTTCACAGGATATATTTTTTAGGAGGAAAGAGACTAAAGAGATTAATTTTCAGCCTCATTGTGTGGATTCTACAAAACCGGAAAATCTGATCAGCTATACTAATATTGAGGTGGATGGGATCGTCACATTCCGCGGAAACAGTTTTCGCGATGCTCCTTCCCATGGTTATGCAGATATGACTGATTTCAGGCTGGACAAACTGTGGTCTGCAGATACAGGTTCTCTTTCTTCGGGCAGTGCAGTCTGGACAGGAAGTGGCTGGACAGGACAGCCGCTTATGATGAAATGGCCAAAAGAAGTTAAAGCACATATGAATATGACAGAGAAAGCAAAGGCAGATGATGAACTGGTTGAGGTGATTTATGCCTGTATGGATGGATATGTGTATTTTCTGGATCTGAGAACGGGAGAAAAGACACGTGACCCATTATATCTGGGATATACTTTTAAGGGTGCGGGTGCCCTTGATCCGAGAGGATATCCGATTATGTATGTTGGCGCCGGATATAACAGCAACGAAGGAACTGCAAAGGTATTTGTAGTAAACTTGCTGGATTGTAGTGTTATGTATACTTTTGGAGACAATGATGAGTTTTCACTCAGAGGAAGTCTGAGCTTTTTTGACGGATCAGCACTTGTGGATGCAGAGACAGATACCCTGATCTATCCGGGAGAGAACGGAATCCTGTATCTGATCAGGCTGAATACAAAATATGATCTGAACAGTGGGACTTTATCCATTGATCCGGGCAGAACTGTAAAATGGCGCTACTATGGAACAAGAAGCAGTACAGAGTCTTTCTGGCTTGGAATGGAAGACAGTGCGGCAATCTATAAAGGCTATATATTTATGACACAGCCACTGTCCCTGTCTGGAAGATTGATGCAGAAACCGGTGAGATCGTGTGGCATACAGATTATGAATGTACTACTGATGACGGTGTTTCCGGTGGAGTTCAGTCTACGATTGCCTGTGGAAAGAACAGCCTTGCCGATTATATATATGTGACAGTGGCAAAGACCTCTGACAATGCATCCGGAGTTCTTGCCTGTCTGAGAAAATCTGACGGATCTAAAGCATGGGAGGATTCTTCCTCATATGCCTGGTCTTCTCCGGTGTGCGTTTATAACAAAGACGGATCAGGAAAGGTTCTTTATTGCAACAGTACAGGTGATATCCGCCTTCTTGATGGTAAAACAGGTAAACAGGAAGATGTATTATCTGTCAGCGAGGGCGTGATAGAGGCTTCCCCGGCTGTCTACGATAACTATGCGGTTGTAGGCACCAGAGACTGTAAAATATGGGGAATCAGGTTACAGTAAATAGCAATATTTATTTGCTTTCTCCCATTCTTTATTAACTTGCCATTTATCGCACTAAATGGTAAAATTTAAATATCTTACAGTTTTACGGCACAATATTTTGAAAAAACTGAAAACAAAGGAGAGGAAGCGATGGAAGAGAGAAATAACAGACTGCTGAATGCGAAGCTGAACAAGTATATTGTTCCGGGGATTATGATGTCTCTGGCGCTTCAGCTGGGAAATATCGTAGATACGATATTTGTAAGTAACCTGATCGGGGTGGAGGCAATGTCTGCAGTTACCCTGAGTCTGCCTGTGGAGACGATCGTTCAGCTGACAGGTTACTGCCTTGGTATCGGCGGTTCCATAGCAGTGGGAAACATGCTTGGCAAACGAGACAAAGAAGGGGCGTCGAAATTGTTTTCCGCCACATTTATAGTAACACTTGTGGTGGGGATCATTTTTTCAATCTGTGCCCTTCCTGCAGCAGAACCTGTTGCCAGACTTCTGGTATCAGGTGACGGTGTCCTGACCGGTTATACCAGAGATTACATACGGGTAAGTATGCTGGGGGCACCGGTGATCGGAATTGGACTGATGATGGTCAATTACCTTGGAGTGGAGAATCATCCGGAGCTGGCATCAGCCTACCTTATCGCAGCAAATGTGATCAATCTTGTGCTGGACTATATATTCCTCAGATATACTCCGCTGGGAATTACAGGTGCATCCTTATCAACTGTTCTTGGTTTCCTGTTTGCAATGGGAATTTTTGTGCTTTATATCCGCTCTGATAAGCGAAACCTCCACCTGATCCTGCTAAAGCCGGGCGAACTTGGAATCACAAAGGAAGCAATCATCACAGGCGTGCCAATGCTGATCTTTATGGCAGCTAATTTTGTAAAGGCGCTTGGACTGAATACCATTATCATGAACCAGCTGGGCGAGGAAGGTATGGCAGTATTTACTGTCTGTGACAATGTGCTGCTGATCGTCGAGATGCTTACAGGCGGAATTATCGGTGTGATCCCAAATGTGGCAGGAATCCTTTTTGGAGAGAAGGACTACGTGGGAATCCGGGTTCTCTGTAAAAAGATGCTGAAATACAGTTACATTCTGCTGGCTGTGATCTTTGTCCTTATTATGCTGTTTACCGAGGAAATCACTGTTATGTTCGGAAGCGGCGGTGGCGAGCTGGGTAGCCATATGGTCCAGGCGCTGCGAATCTTTGCTTTGTGTGTGGCACCTTATCTGTGGAATAAGTTTATTATCAGCTATTACGAGTCCATTGAGGAGACAGCCATTGCAAGCTTTGCCACATTTCTGGAGAATGCGGTGGTAGTTCTGCCTGCAACCCTGGTGGGAATCCTTGTATGGAAACAGATTGACGGGATCGGTATCGACGGAATTGCAGCAGGATTTGTTGCCACTGAGATCATAACTGCAGTTGCAGCCTGTATTTTCAGAAAAATCAGGCATAAGAATACAAGCTTTTATATTGTTCCTGACAAAAATCCGGGGATTAATCTGGATTTTTCCATTAAGAGTACCATGGAGGAAGCACAAACGGTTCATAAGAGGATCATAGAGTTCTGCCAGGAACAGGGAGCTTCTAAAAGCAAGGCAAATCTTGCCGCAGTGTGTGCGGAGGAAATGACTGTAAATATTATACGATTCGGGGGAAAAACCTCCAACTGGATCGACATTAACCTCTGTCTGGAGGATGAGCTCTGCAGACTGAGGATCAGAGATAACGGTGTAAATTTCAACCCTCTGGAATATCAGTATGACAGTGAAGACTTTGATATACATGGGATTGAACTTGTCAAGAAGGTATCAAAATCCATGGATTATATTCGTGCGATTGATATGAATAATACCATAATATCTTTTTAGGAGGTACATGAAAATGAAAAATATTAATGAAAGGAACAATTTTGTTTTTGAGTTTCGGCCGGTAACAGAATTGTTCGAGGAACAGGTGAAGCTTCATCCGGAGAAATGTGCAGTTGTCTCCGGCAAAGAGAGCTTCACCTATGCACAGCTCAACGAACGGGCCAACAGGATTGCCAATGCACTTGTGGAAAAAGGTGTCAGACGGGAGACTATCGTAGGTGTGGTTCTTGAGAGATGCTGTGATTTCTATGCAGTGCGACAGGGTATCCTGAAGGCAGGAGGCGCATTTGCAGTTGCCACACCGGATTATCCTGATGACAGGATCCGGTATATTTTTGAGGATTCAGGAGCTCCTTTTATTATCACAACAAAGGAGATCGCAGAGGAACGAAGGGAACTGTTTGCTAAGCTTCCCTGTACAGTACTTCTGATCGAGGAACTTCTGGAGAATGAGAATGCAGAGAATCCTCAGGTAAAGATCGGGGAGCATGATCTTTGTTATTGTATCTATACTTCCGGTTCCACAGGCAAGCCCAAGGGTGTGCTGATCGAACATATCAACCTTGCCAATTTTGTAAATCCGGATCCGAAAAATGCGGAAACTTATGGTTATGTAAGCAGAGGAAGTGTATCTCTTTCCATGGCAGCCATGACCTTTGATGTGTCTGTTCTGGAGGAATTTCTGCCACTTACCAACGGGATGACTGCGGTGATCGCCTCTGATGAGGAGATTCTGAATCCTCTTATGCTGGGTGAGCTGATCGTCAGAAATAAAGTGGATATTATGACCACAACTCCTACTTACCTGTCCAATATGATCGATCTGCCCCAGCTTGAAAAAGCAGTTTCTCAGATTAAGGTGTTTGATGTAGGTGCAGAGGCTTTTCCTCCGGCTCTGTATGACAAGATTCGCAGAGTAAACCCGGATGCTTACATTATGAATGGTTATGGACCTACGGAAACTACCATCAGCTGTACCATGAAGGTAATTACGGACAGCAGAAACATTACCATTGGTACGCCTAACGGTAATGTGAAGGTATATATTGTAGATAAAGAGAATAAGATCCTTCCGGACGGAGAGACCGGAGAGCTTGTGATCGCAGGACTGGGCGTTGGCAGAGGTTATATGAATCTGCCGGATAAAACAGAGGCTGTATTCATTGATCTTAACGGAGAGAGAGCTTATAAGACCGGTGACCTTGCAAGGATCAGCCCTGAGGGTGAGATTGAATTTTTCGGAAGAATAGACAATCAGATCAAGCTTCGCGGTCTGAGGATTGAGCTTGGTGAGATCGAGGAAGTGATCAATTCCTATGAGGGAATCATTACCAGCATTACTCTGCCTGTAGATAACAAATTCCTCTGCTGCTATTTTATGGCTGACCGCCAGATCAATACAGAGGAGCTTTCTGCCTATGCATCAGAGTCCCTGGCTCATTATATGGTTCCTGAGGTTTTTGTCCAACTGGAAAAGATGCCTGTGACACAGAATGGCAAAATTGATAAGAAAGCACTGCCAAAGCCGGCTGCACAGCCAAAGAATCTGAAAGAACCCCAGACTCCTATGCAGAAGAAGATTTTTGAAATCGTTGCAGACGTTGTGGAGAATGATTTTTTTGGAACTGACACAAGTTTTTACAGGGCGGGGCTGTCTTCTATCAGTGCCATGAAGCTTTGTATTCTGATCTCAGAGGAATTCGGAGTGACTGTGAAAACCAGTGATATTCACGAAAACAATACGGTGGAGAAACTGGAAAAATATGTGATGCTTGCACCGAAGATCAGAACCTATGAAAAGAGAGAAGTTTACCCTCTTACCGGCTCCCAGAAGGGTATTTTTGCAGAGTGCATGAAGAATCCTGAGAGTACGGTATACAATATTCCGTTCCTGTTTGAACTGGAAAGCTCTGTTGACGTTCAGAAGCTGTCAGATGCCATTTCTCAGATGATCGCTGCACATCCGTATCTGTTGACAAAGGTTTATTTAAGTGACAGCGGAGAGATGGTGCAGAAGCCTTGTGAGGAAGCCTTTGTACCAGAGGTGGTCCGGACCACAAATGAGCAGTTTGAAAAGATAAAAGATGAGCTGGTGCGTCCCTTTAAGCTGGAAAAGGGACGGCTGTTCCGGGCGGGGATTTATGTGACAGAAGACAGGAAATATCTTTTTACAGATTTCCACCATATCCTGGCAGATGGTAATTCCTATGATATTATTTTTGAGGATATCGATCGGGCCTATCTGGGTGAGAAATTGGAGAAAGAATCCTACACAGGCTTTGATGCTGCCCTTGATGAAGAACAGCAGATGAAAGAGGGAAAATATAAGAAGGCCGAGAAATATTATGACAGTATTTTCGAGGGAATTGAGACAGAATCCCTGCCTCTTCCTGACTGCTCAGGAAAGACTCCTGAGAGAGGATATCTGTCGATGCCTGTGGACACCGGAGAGTCTCTGGTACTTTCTGCCTGCGAGAAGCTGGGGGTTACTCCAAACATTCTGTTTACAGGTGTATTCGGCATTCTCATGAGCAGATATTCCAATTCCGAGGAGAGTCTTTTTGCAACTATTTATAATGGAAGAAATGATTCCAGACTGGAGAATACAGTCTGCATGCTTGTAAAGACTCTGCCGGTTTACTGTTCCTGTGATCCGAAAGTCACCATACAGGCCTATATGACAGAGCTCTCTGAGCAGATTCTTTCTTCCATGGCAAATGATATTTTTCCGTTCTCTGATATCTGTGCAAAGTACGGGATTAATTCTGATCTGGTATTTGCATATCAGGCAGAGCTTGGGGATGATTTCCCAATCGGGGATACTGTTGCCAGGGGCCATGACCTTTCTCCGGATATGTCAAAGATGCCTCTGTTGATCCAGGTAAGAGAATACGATCATAAATATGTGCTTACTGCAGAATACCGCAGTGACATGTACAGTGAAGCCTTTGTACGTGGAATGCTGGAATCCTATGAGGCAGCTATGGATTCCCTGCTGAAAGCAAAATATATTTCGGAAGTTTCTGTTCTTTCCCAAAATGGAGCGGACACAATTGCGGAATTTAATAATACTGCCTGCGAATATGACAGAAGTAAGACCATCGCTGATATGTTTGAGGAGCTGGTACAGACCATTCCTGACCATACGGCTGTGGTATTTAAGGATAAAAAATATACTTACAGAGAACTGGATGAGATCAGCGACAGACTTGGAAAATATATCGCCTCCCAGGGAATCGGCAGTGAGGATGTTGTTTCCATTCTGATCCCCCGCTGTGAATATATGGCGATCGCGCCGATGGGCGTGATAAAGGCAGGTGCAGCTTACCAGCCTCTGGATCCAACCTATCCCAGGGACCGCCTGATGTACATGATGGAGGATTCTTCTGCAAAGCTTCTCATTGCTGACAGAGAGCTTCTTCCTCTGGTAGACGGATATAAAGGACCGGTGCTGTTTACAGATCAGATCTGGCAGCTGGAGGATAGGGATGTTGTGCTTAAGAAGCCGCAGCTGCATGATCTGTTTATCCTTTTGTATACTTCCGGTTCCACAGGTGTGCCAAAGGGCTGTATGCTGGAATATGGAAATATTACTGCTTTTTGTCACTGGTTCAAGAGATATTATGGCATAGATTTGGAGTCCAGGATAGCTGCATATGCTTCCTTTGGTTTTGATGCCTGCATGATGGATATTTACGGTGCCATCACAAACGGTGCACAGCTTCATATTATTCCGGAGGAGATTCGTCTGGATTTCATTGGACTGCAGCGCTATTTTGAGGAAAATGGCATCACGCATTCCTTTATGACTACTCAGGTGGGAAGGCAGTTTGCGCTGGAGATGGATTGTAAGAGCCTGAGATACCTTTCTGTAGGAGGAGAGAAACTGGTTCCATGTGAGCCGTCAAAAGATTATAAGTTTATCAATGCTTATGGACCTACAGAGGCGACTATTTTTACGACTGTATTTGAAGTGGACAAATATTATCCAAATGTCCCGATCGGAAAAGCACTTGACAATGTGAAGCTTTATATTACAGACAAGCTGGGGCATATGCTTCCTCCCGGTGCATGCGGAGAGCTGATGATCACCGGCTGGCAGGTTTCCAGAGGATATCTTAACAAGCCGGAAAAAACTGCCGAAGTTTATACAAAGAATCTTTATGATGATACACCGGGATACGAAGTGATGTATCATTCAGGTGATGTGGCAAGATTTCTTCCGAATGGAAATATCCAGATCATTGGCAGAAAGGATTCCCAGGTTAAGATCAGAGGTTTCAGAATTGAGCTTTCTGAGGTTGAGGAAGTGATCCGCAGATATGAGGGCATCAGGGATGCCACTGTAGTTGCCTTTGATGATCCAAATGGTGGAAAATATATTGCTGCCTATGTGGTATCGGACAGCACTGTTGATATCAATGCCCTGAATGATTTTATTAAAGAGACAAAGCCTGCCTATATGGTACCTGCAGTTACCATGCAGATTGACAAAATTCCTCTGAACCAGAACCAGAAGGTAAATAAAAAGGCTCTTCCTCTGCCTGAGAAAAAAGCAGCGGAGATCATTAAGCCTGAGAATGAGGTTCAGCAGATATTATTTGACTGTATCGCAGAGGTTCTGGGGTATACGGATTTTGGGATTACCACAGATATTTATGAGGCAGGTCTGACATCCATCACTGCCATTAAGCTGAATATCCTGATCTCCAAAGCCTTTGACATTGTGATCAAAACTTCAGATATTAAGAATCATCCCACTATCCGAATGATGGAGGAATTTGTAAAAACTGCGGGAAAAGAAAGCAAAAGGGAAGTACAGGAAAGTTATCCTCTTACCAACACTCAGGAGGGGATTTTCATTGAGTGTACTGCAAATATGGGTTCTACCATTTACAATATCCCGTATCTGTTAAAGCTTGATAACAAGGTGGATCTGGACAGACTGGCAGAAGCCATTGACAGTACTGTTGAGGCGCATCCTTATCTGAAAACCCGTCTGTTTATGGATGACAACGGAAATGTACTTCAGAAACGAAACGATGGGCTCAGTTATAAAACACCGATTTTAAACGGAATGAACAGAGACACTCTGGTACGTCCATATATGTTGTTTAATGAACAGCTTTTCCGGTTTGAAATCTACAGAACCTGTGATGGCAATTATCTGTTCCTGGACCTTCACCACATTGTTGCCGATGGTACATCTCTGGCTATTATAATTAATGATATTAACAGAGCTTACAGCGGTGAGAAGCTGGAACCGGAAGGTTATACTTCCTATGATCTGGCACTGGATAACAGAGATGCCCTGGCAGGTGATATCTATAAAAATGCAGAGAATTATTATAAGTCAGTATTTGAACATGCAGGTGGAAGCATCAGCTTCTATCCGGACAAAAACGGTGCGGCTCCAACAGCAGAACTTTACCACAGAGAGACCAGATCCATTTCCGTGCAGGATGTGAAGGAATTCTGTAAAAAGCATGGAATTACGGAGAATGTATTCTTCATTTCCGCTTTTGGTATCACACTTGGAAAATATAATTTCAAAAAGGATGCTGTATTTACCACTATTTACCATGGAAGAAACGATTCCAGACTTTCGGAAACAGTGGGTATGCTGGTAAAAACACTCCCTGTTTTCTGCGATTTCTCAGGAACAGCTAAAGATTGCTTAAGCGGTGTACAGAAACAGCTGATCGATTCCATGAACAACGATATTTATCCTTTCTCACAGATCAGCCATGAGTTTGATATTAAGGCAGATGCCATGGTTATTTACCAGGGCGACAATTTTGCTTTTGACACCATTGGCGGGGAATATGCACAGGAGGAGCCTGTCAGCCTGAACATGGCAAAGGCACCGGTTTCTGTCAGCATTTCCATTGAAAAGAACAGATTTGTCTTTGAGATTGAGTACAGAGGGGATATGTACCATGAGGAAACTATCCGGTATCTGGCTGACAATCTGGAAACCACTGCAGAGGGAATCTTAAGGGAATGCGATCCGGCTGATATCCGGCTGATGTTTGAGGAAAAAACTCAGATGGAGGATATTCCGGAACATGCAGGAAAGACCTTCATAGATCTGTTTAAGGAGATGGCTGCCAGATATCCGGACAGACCGGCAGTGCGGGATGACTCCGGAGATTTTACTTACAGAGAGTTGGACAGAATGTCTGATTATATTGCTCAGAAGCTTACGGAAAACGGATTTGGCCCGGAACAGGCAGCAGGTATCCTGTGCGGCAGGACAAAGGAATATACAGTAGCCTATGTGGGTGTTATGAAGGCCGGCGGAGCCTATGTTCCTCTGGATCCGGAGTATCCACAGAGCAGAATTGAATATATGCTGAAGGATTCAGGAGCAAGAAATCTCCTTGTGATCGATCAGTATCAGAATCTTGTGGAATTTTATGACGGAAATGTGATCAGTCTGGACAGTGTGTCAGATGAGGCTGAGGATTTTGAACTTTCTGCAGAGCTTATTTCTCCGAAACCGGAGAACCTTGCCTACATGATCTATACCTCAGGCTCCACAGGAAAGCCAAAGGGTGTTATGATCGAGCACAGAAATCTGTTGAACCTGATCGAATATATCACACTGAGCAGAAATACTTCACCGGATGACATTGTGGCAGAGTTTGCGAGCTTCTGTTTCGATGCGTCAGTGATCGATCTGTTTGTACCTCTTACCGCAGGAGCAGTCCTGTATATTTTACCGGAGAGTATCCGTAAGGACGCCATTGCCATAAGCAGATATATAAAGGAAAAAGAGATCACCACCGTAACCTTCCCTACCCAGATGGGAGAACTGGTTACAGAACTTCTGGAGGATGCACCTGCTCTTAAATTTGTTACACTTGGCGGCGAGAAATTCAAGCATTACCGTAACCGTACCTATCAGATGATTAATGGCTACGGTCCTACAGAGAATACGGTTTCTTCCACAGAGTTTTTGGTAGACAGACAGTATGACAACATCCCGATCGGAAAATCACAGCGGAATGTGCGCAGCTACATTGTGGATGAGAATCTGAACCGGCTTCCGGTGGGTGCGTCCGGCGAACTTTGTCACGCAGGAAGGCAGATTGCCAGAGGATATCATAATCTTCCGGAAAAAACAGCATCTGTGTTTGTAGAAAATCCATTTGCTGTATGTGAGCAGGAAAGCCGTCTTTACAGGACCGGTGATATGGTCCGTATGAAAGGTGACGGAAATATTGAGTACATAGGCCGGATCGATTCACAGGTGAAGATCAGAGGATATCGTGTGGAGCTTGGTGAGATCGAAGGTGCCCTTCTGAAACATGAGCTGGTGAAAAATGCAGCCGTTACAGTAATTGAAAAGGGTGGAAATAAATATATCACAGCTTATTATACAGGAGAAGCCATCCCGGAGGATGAACTGAAGACCTTCCTGGAGCCGCTGATCCCGGATTATATGATGCCGTCTTTCTTTGTCAGCATTGAGGAAATGCCTGTGACACCGGGCGGTAAGATTGATAAAAAAGCACTGCCAATGCCGGAGGTAACCACGAACACTGCCAGCTATGTAGAGCCGGTTACTGCAGCTCAGAGAGCACTCTGTGAGATTTTTGAGAAAGCACTGGGAATTGAAAGAGTAGGGATTGAGGACAACTTCTTTGAGCTGGGCGGATCTTCCCTTACTGCATCCAAGGTTGCTGTTATGTGTCTGTCAAAGAATATTTCACTGGTATATGCGGATATTTTCAAATATCCTACTGTACGGGAACTTGCAGCTCTGGTTGATGATGACGGAGTTACAGAGGCTGCACAGAGCAAGAATGAATTTTCGGATTATAACTATAACAGGATCCAGAATGTGATCAGCGCAAATACAGAAGAAAATGCAGACCGGATCACAAAGGAAAAGCTGGGAGATATTATGGTCACAGGTGCCACAGGTTTCTTGGGGATCCATGTCCTTAAAGCATTCCTTGACAATTATGACGGTAAGGTTTACTGTCTTGTACGTAAGGGCAAATATGAATCGCCTGAAAAGCGAATGATGAACATGCTGATGTACTATTTTGATGATCCATACAAAGAGCTGTTTGAAAGCCGTATTATCTGTGTGGATGGGGATATTACCTCAAAGGAACAGGTAACAGGATTTTCAGAATACAAATTCAGCACCATCATTAACTGCGCTGCCTGCGTAAAGCATTTTGCGGCTGATGATGTACTGGAAAGAATTAATGTGCAGGGTGTGGAAAATCTGATCGATTTCTGTAAGAATAACGGCCGCAGACTGATCCAGATTTCTACGGTTTCCGTTGCGGGAGAAGGTTCTGACGGTGTTCCGCCAATGTCCAGAGTTTTCTGTGAGAATGATCTGTACATCGGACAGAATATTACCAACGAATATATCCGTACCAAATTCCTGGCAGAGAGGGCGGTTCTGGAAGCAGTTTCCGAGGGACTGGACGGCAAGGTAGTCCGGGTAGGTAATCTGATGAGCCGAAACTCTGACGGTGAGTTCCAGATTAATTTCATTACCAATGGATTCCTTCGCAGCCTGAGAGGTTATGTGGCTGTAGGTAAATTCCCTATGGGCGGTATGCATGAGGTGGCAGAATTCTCACCGATTGATTCTACTGCGCTGGCAGTTCTGAGACTGGCTCAGACCGACCGGAGATTTACTGTATTCCATGCATGCAACAGCCATCATATTTATATGGCAGACCTGATCTACGCAATGCGCAGCTATGGATTCAGGATTGATATTGTAAGAGATGAGGAGTTTGAGGCAGCAGTGAAGGAATTTGCAAAGACCGGTCAGGATTCTGATGCGGTTTCCGGACTGATCGCCTATACCTCACATAATGAAAATGAAATCTATACCATTGATTACAGCAATCGTTTTACAGCACAGGTTCTGTACAGGCTGGATTATAAATGGCCGGTTACAGATGACAGATATCTGGAAAATGCAATTGCAGCACTTGACAGACTTACATTTTTTGATTGATTCAGGAGGGAAAATCACAATGGAAATTATCACAAAAACAGAAGGTAACAAAGCAACTATGGAAATCAGCGGATGGCTTGATACACAGACAGCTCCCCAGTTAGGGGAGGCTCTGTCCGGACTTGAAGACAGCATCACAAGTCTGGTATTTGATTTTACAAATCTGGAGTATATTTCATCTGCAGGCTTACGTCAGGTGATCGTAGCCTACAAAAAAATGGCTCAAAAGGATGGATTTAAGATCATCAATGTTTCTGATGAGGTTTACGATGTATTCAGCCTTACAGGGTTTGACAGCAAGATCGATATTCAGAAGAAGTAACTGTTGATCAGATGCAGAAATTATACAGGATCAATATTAATCATTTTGAGGATCCGCTTAAGAATGAAAGGCTTCTGGATCTGGTTGGGATCAGAAGAAGAGAAAAGGTCATCAGGTATCGTATGCCTGATGACCGCAAAAGAAGTCTGGGTGCAGGGATCATCATCAGAAAAATCCTCGATGAAAACGGGCTTACGGAAAGCTGCCTGAGATATTCTGACAATGAAAAGCCGGTTGTGGATGGCCTTTTTTTTAATGTATCTCATGCGGGGGACTATGTTGTGGGTGTGCTGTCAGACTGCGAAGTCGGGTGCGATATTGAGAAAAATGCCAATGCGCCTCTTGAGGTGGCAGAACATTATTTCTATCATTCAGAGCTTGCTTACATCAAGGCTGCGGAGGACAAAGATAAGGCGTTTTTTACACTCTGGACATTAAAAGAAAGTTATATGAAAATGACAGGCAGAGGAATGAGCCTCCCTTTGGATTCTTTTGAAGTGGTTCCCACAGAAGAGGGGTTTGTCCTCGGAAAATCCTCAGAAAGGCCATGCTTTTTTGAGACAATGGAATTTGACGGTTATATTTTCTCGGTCAGCAGTGAGAGGGCTTTTTCTCTTCACAATCCATTGGAAATTGTTTTCGACGATATTTATGTATGATCACAGAGGATTTTTCAGACGCATTCTAGAGTTCCAATCAGACAGGAAAGCGTATATGTCAGATATTGCTTCTGCTGTACGGGAGAACTGAGGAAGGCATCGGAGCAGGTAAACCAGGTGTAACAGGTATTTCTGGTTGCTGCTTTCCGGTGCTTTCTGTCAATTCCGGATCCGAGAGATTTCGGGATAACCGTATCCTCCTCCGGGAGATAATAGTAATCCTTATAATCTGCATAGTATTGTTTCAGTTTCCCGTCAGTTGTTTTGATAATTAAATTGATTTCTTCGTCTTTTCCTGTCAGATAGAAGTCGGTGTTTCCATTGGAAAATTCCTGTGGCAGTGTGCAGGGGAGCTTCAGTTTCAGAATCAGGTTGTCTCCGTCAAATTCACTGTATGTAACTTCATAATCTCCATCATAGATGCAAAGATATCCCAGCATATCAAAGATTCTTCCAAGTCCCAGCACATCCTCCAGGTTATGTCCAAGGATTTCATCAGCTGTAAAGGCATCTCTTTTTTTCAGAAAATCTTTGTAAAGTTTAATGCATTCCTTACCATTATCATAAATCCTGTCTTTGATCCCCAGAAATTCTTCCATGCAGGGCTGCTTCATGGCAGACAGTTTTAAAAGTGACTTTAACGGTTTTAATGTCAGGTAGAGATCCAGCGACTGTTTTCCTGTAAACGGAGAGGGAATTCCATATTTTTCATATCGTGCTTCCAGATATGGCTGGTCGAAGCGGTCTCCGTTGTAGGAAATCAGCAAATCACATTGCTGAAGAAATTGTGAAAAAATTCTCAGAATTGTCTCTTCTTCATTTGCATTTTCCGCCATCCATTGATAAAAATTCCAAGTTTCATCTTCAATTCCAACAGCTCCGATCAGGTATAAATACGTGGAATTTCTTGATAATCCGGTGGTTTCAATGTCGTAAAAAACAGGTGTAAAATTGTATTTTTGAAAGAATTTTCCGGTGAAAAATTTAACAGTCTCAAAGTCTGGGAACCCTTGTAAAATGGGCATTTTTTTAACAATCATGTTAATAATTTTTCCTTTCTGAAATTGTATTTAATTATACACAAGAAAATGAAATTTGGGTAGTGCTTTTTTTGAAAAAATGGTTTATATTATAAACAGGTTGATAAAAATGTACAAAAAAGTATATGGATTTTATCAAAAATAGAGCACTTTGGTGGTGCTTAATATAAAAGGAGGGAACGAAATGGGAATTTTAACCTTTAAGGGTGGTGTTCATCCTTATGACGGAAAAGAATTATCCAAGAACAGTCCGGTAGTGAAATATCTGCCAAAGGGAGATATGGTATATCCTCTTTCCCAGCATATCGGTGCTCCGGCTGCAGCGATAGTTCAGAAGGGAGACCATGTGCTCGCAGGACAGAAAATCGCAGATGCTGCGGGGTTTGTCTCATCACCGATCCATTCGTCTGTTTCCGGTACGGTAAAAGGAATCGAACCGCGCCTGACAGCAACAGGTTCTATGGTCAATTCCATTATCATTGAGAATGACCAGCAGTATGAAAGTGTGGAATTTACTCCTGCACGTCTGGAAGATCTTTCGAAAGAGGAGATTTTGGCGAGAATTAAAGAAGGCGGAGTAGTGGGAATGGGCGGCGCCGGATTCCCCACACAGGTAAAGCTTGCGCCAAAGGAACCGGAGAAGATCGATCATATCCTTGTAAACGGTGCCGAGTGTGAACCCTATCTTACCAGTGACTACAGAAGAATGCTGGATGACTCTGAGAAGCTGATCGAGGGCTTAAGAGTTATGCTGAAGCTCTTTGACAATGCGAAGGGATATATCTGTATTGAGGATAACAAGCCTGACTGTATTGCGAAACTGAAAGAAATGGTAAAAGATATTCCACGTATTGAAGTAGCAGAGCTGATGACCAAGTACCCACAGGGTGGTGAGCGTTTCCTGATCAAGGCTGTCACAGACAGAGAGATTAACTCTGCCATGCTTCCGGCAGATGCAGGATGCGTAGTTGATAACGTAGATACCGTAATTGCTGTTTATGAAGCCGTTATCCTTGGAAAACCTGTTATAGACCGTATCGTGACAGTAACAGGACAGGGGATTAAGAATCCGCAGAACTTTGATGTCCTTTCCGGAACAGATATGGCAGAGCTGATTGAAGCTGCCGGCGGACTGACAGACAATGTATCCAAAGTAATTTCAGGTGGTCCTATGATGGGATTTGCCATGTATGACACTCATGTACCATGTATTAAGACAAGCTCCGCATGTCTCTGCCTGGAGAAGGATGATGTAGCAGATGCCGAACAGACTGCATGCATTAACTGCGGCAGATGTGTAGGAGTCTGTCCCGGCCATGTCATTCCTGCAAGACTTGCAACCTTTGCAGAGCATGGTGACATGAAGAGCTTCCAGAAATTTGATGGTATGGAGTGCTGCGAATGTGGCTGCTGCAGTTATATCTGCCCTGCCAAGCGTCCGCTGACCCAGATGATCAAATCTATGCGTAAGATGGTTCTGGCAAGCCGTAAGAAAAAGTAAAAGGGGGACATCGTAATGGATCAGATGTTACATGTATCATCCAATCCCCATGTCCGGGATAAGATGACAACAAGCAAAATCATGCAGCTTGTGGTACTGGCGCTTCTGCCGACCACACTGTTTGGAATTTATAATTTTGGCCTTCGTGCCTTACTGGTAGTAGTGATCACCGTCGCTTCCAGTGTATTCTTTGAGTGGATTTATGACAAGCTGATGCATAAGAAGAACACAATTACAGACTTCAGTGCAGTTGTTACAGGTTTATTACTTGCATTAAATATGCCTGCATCAATTCCGCTCTGGATGCCTGTACTTGGCAGTGCATTTGCGATCATCGTTGTAAAACAGCTCTTCGGTGGTCTGGGACAGAACTTCATGAACCCGGCACTTGCAGGAAGATGTTTCCTGATGATCTCTTTCGCAGGAAAGATGACAGACTTCGCAGTAAGCGACAGCTTCAGAGGTGTGGTAGATACTGTATCCGGTGCAACTCCTCTGGCAGCTCTGAAACAGAATGGATTTACAGACAGTTCTGTATCTGTATTACATATGTTTATCGGTGATATCCAGGGAACTATCGGTGAGACTTCTGCCCTTGCGATCCTGATCGGAGCAGCAATCCTTCTGGTTTTCAAGGTGATCGATCTGAAGATTCCGCTTACCTATATTGGAAGTTTCGCAGTATTTGTAATCCTTTACATGCTTGGAACAGGCAAGGGATTTGACGTGAACTATCTGTTCAGCCACATCTTCGGCGGTGGTCTTATGCTTGGTGCATGGTTTATGGCTACAGACTATGTCACAACACCGATCACACCAAGAGGACAGTATGTATACGGTGTCTGTCTTGGTGTACTGACTGCGGTCTTCCGTCTCTTTGGCGGTTCCGCAGAGGGCGTATCCTATGCGATCATTTTCTGCAACCTGTTAGTTCCGATGATTGAACGTGTGACTCGTCACCCGGCATTTGGGAAAGGGGGCAAAAAGGCATGAGTAACAGAATTATCAAAGATACCATAGCCATTACAGTGATTACACTGGTGGCTGGACTTGCCCTTGGTGTAGTCCAGGATATTACAGCAGATCCTATTGCAAAGCAGGAAGCACAGGCGAAACAGGATGCGTATAAGGCAGTATTTGCAGATGCGGACAGCTTTGAGACAGTGGATGTGGATGCGGATGCCATGCAGTCTTATCTGGATGAGAACGGATATGCGGCACAGTCCATAGATGAGACTATGCTTGCCAAAGATGCTTCAGGCAATGAACTGGGATATGCATTTACAGTAACCACTTCCGAGGGTTACGGCGGAGATATCCAGTTTGCAATGGGTATTCAGGATGACGGTACCTTAAATGGAATTTCCATTCTTTCCATTGGTGAGACCGCAGGTCTTGGTATGAGAGCAAACACAGATGCATTTAAGGATCAGTTCAAAGATAAGAACGTAGATAAATTTGAATATACAAAGACCGGTGCCACAGCGGATGATCAGATCGATGCGTTAAGTGGTGCCACTATTACAACGAATGCCATGACAAACGGTGTTAATGCCGGATTATGTGCATTCCAGTATGAGAAAGGGGGAAATCAGTGATGAAACCAAACACACCTGCTGAACGTTTATATAACGGAATCATCAAAGAAAATCCTACCTTTGTACTGATGCTTGGTATGTGTCCTACACTGGCTATCACCACATCTGCAACCAATGGTATCGGAATGGGACTTACTACAACAGTGATCCTTGCAGCATCCAACTTAATGATCTCTCTTCTGAGAAACTTTATTCCGGACAGAGTGCGTATGCCTGCATTTATCGTAGTTGTTGCTTCCTTTGTAACAGTTGTACAGCTTCTTTTACAGGGATTTATTCCAAGCCTGTATGACTCCCTTGGAATCTATATTCCTCTGATCGTAGTTAACTGTATCATCCTTGGACGTGCAGAAGCATATGCATCCAAGAATAAACCGATTGCCTCTCTGTTTGATGGTATTGGTATGGGCCTTGGATTTACCTTAAGTATCACCTGTATCGGTGCAGTACGTGAGCTGATCGGCGCAGGTTCTCTGTTTGGACATCAGATCCTTCCTCTGGCAGATGCTGCAGCAGGTAAGGCAGGTTATGAACCGATTACAATCTTTATCCTGGCACCCGGAGCATTCTTTGTTCTGGCAGCGCTTTCTGCATTACAGAACAAATTCAAAATCGGTGCAGCCAAACGTGGCATTGATCCAAGTAATCCTGATTGCGGCGGAAGCTGTGCAGCCTGTGGCAATACCATGTGTAAGGGAAAAAGGGGGTAATGGATTATGAAAGAACTTTTGATCATACTTGTAAGCTCAGCGATTGTAAATAACGTAGTCCTCAGCCAGTTCCTTGGCCTCTGTCCTTTCCTTGGTGTTTCCAAGAGTGTTGAGACAGCAGCCGGCATGGGCGGTGCGATCATCTTCGTTATTACACTGTCATCTTTTGTGACAGGTATTATTTACAATGCTATCCTGGTTCCTACGAACCTGACTTATCTGCAGACTATCGTATTCATCCTGCTGATCGCGGCGCTGGTACAGTTTGTAGAGATGTTCCTTAAGAAGACAATGCCTTCCCTGTATCAGGCACTTGGTGTGTATCTTCCACTGATCACAACAAACTGTGCAGTTCTTGGTGTTGCCCTTACAAACGTGCAGAAAGAGTATAATGTTCTTCAGGGAACAGTGAACGGATTTGCAACAGCAGTGGGCTTTACTATTTCCATCGTTCTGATGGCTGGTATCCGTGAGAAAATCGCATACAATGACATTCCAAAATCCTTCCAGGGATTCCCTACAGTTCTGCTGACAGCCGGACTGATGGCAATTGCCTTCTTCGGATTTTCAGGACTGATTTAAGGAGGGGACTGGTATGAATATAGGAGCAATTATCGCGGCAACTGTACTGGTTGCGGCAGTAGGTCTTTTTATCGGTGTTTTCCTTGGCGTTGCCGGTAAGAAGTTTGCTGTGGAAGTGGATGAGAAGGAAGTTGCTGTTCGTGAGGCGCTTCCCGGTAATAACTGCGGTGGCTGTGGTTATCCCGGCTGTGATGGTCTGGCAGCAGCAATCGCCAAAGGTGAGGCACCTGTAAATGGATGTCCGGTAGGCGGTGAGCCTGTCGGAAAAGTAATCGCAGCGATCATGGGACAGGAAGTTGTGGAGACTGCCCGTCAGGTTGCGTATGTGAAGTGTGCGGGTACCTGTGAGAAGACGAAGGATAATTATGAGTATACAGGTGTGGAAGACTGTGAGATGATGGCTTTCATTCCCGGTGGTGGTGCGAAGTCCTGTACTTATGGATGCCTTGGTTTTGGAAGCTGCGTGAAGGCCTGTCCGTTTGGGGCGATTGATGTTGTGAACGGTGTGGCGGTTGTTGATAAGGAGGCTTGTAAGGCCTGCGGTAAGTGTGTTGCCAAGTGTCCGAAGCATCTGATCGAGCTTGTACCCTATGAGCAGACTACGTTTGTGCAGTGTAGTTCTCATGCGAAAGGTAAGGCTGTTACTTCTGCGTGTGAGGTTGGCTGTATCGGATGTAAGAAGTGTGAGAAGACTTGCCCGAATGGGGCGATTACGGTTGATAATTTCTGTGCGCATATTGATTATAGTAAGTGTACGAATTGTGGGGCTTGTAAAGAGGTTTGTCCGAGACATATTATTCAGTAATGGGAGAAAGAACTGCTGTGTGAAGGCATGGCGGTTCTTTTTTTTCGATTAAGGGACGCGCGGGGCATTATTTCGGTTTGGGTTCAGTTTCGGAAGCTAGGAACTCTAAGTTTCGGAAAATCTGCTAAAAGCATTCGAAAAATGCTCAAACTCGCCGCGAAGCGGCTCAGACAGTGAGCATTTTTCGAATAACGCAGATTTCCCGGAACTAAGAGTTACTACGCTTCCTGCAAAATTCACCCAAACCGAAATAATGCCCCGCGCTGTTTACTGGTTGTTTCGCGTTACTGTTCACACACCACTATCCCGCGAGGTGTTTTGGCATGAATATGCCAAAATCCCGAGACATACAAGCCAAAATTCCATTGCCGCAGGCAATCTGGAATGAATTTTGGCTAAGTTACTGTGAACGGAGTGAACAGTAACTGTTTCGCAAGGTGTGCGAACAGTGTACGCGAATATATGTTTGCGTTATGGGGTGGGATGTGGTATGATGAATCGGAAGTGATGAATTTTGTGGTGATCTGCTCAGATGTGATGTTGGAGAGGATTGCTGTGGGACGGAGGATGTATCATGATTGCGTTTGTTCATGGAATGGCTGTGGATATGACTGAGAACTCGGTGGTTGTTGAGGCCGGGGGGATTGGTTATGAGATATATATGACGGGGGCAGATTTGTCTGAGATTCGTATGGGGGAGGATGTGAAGGTCCATACTTATTTTAGTGTGAGAGAGGATGCCATGAAGCTGTATGGGTTCAGGGCTAAGGATGATCTGCAGATGTTTAAGCTGCTTCTTGGCGTGAATGGTGTGGGGCCGAAGGCTGCGCTGGGGGTTCTGGCGGGGATTACGGCGGATGAATTGAGGTTTGCAATTCTTTCGGATGATGTGAAGACGTTGTCGAAGGCTCCGGGTATCGGGAAGAAGACGGCTCAGAAGCTGATTCTTGAGCTGAAGGATAAGATGAAGCTGGAGGATGCGTTTGAATTGAAGCTGGCTCATGAGCAGGAGAGGGCAGCAGTGGGAGCCGGTGAGGTTTCGGATGGCAGGCAGGAAGCTGTTGAGGCTCTGGTTGCGCTGGGATACAGCAGTGCGGATGCGCTTCGGGCGGTGCGTAAGGTTACGGATGTGCCACCGGATGATGTGGAAGGTCTTTTGAAGGCTGCACTGAAGAATTTTTAACTGAAGCAGGATTTCACGCTCTGGTAGATTGGATTGCCTGTATTATTATAGAATTGTTATAGGTTAGGATGGGTAACAGATGGAGAAACGTATTATAACTACGGATGTGACGGAGGAGGATTTTTCTCTGGAGGGGAATCTCCGACCGCAGACGTTGGATGATTATATTGGTCAGGAGAAGACCAAGAGTACTTTGAAGGTTTATATAGAGGCTGCGAAGCAGAGGCATGATGCATTGGATCATGTTTTGTTTTATGGTCCTCCGGGGCTTGGTAAGACTACTCTTTCGGGGATTATTGCCAATGAGATGGGGGTTCATATGAAGGTGACTTCCGGGCCGGCTATTGAGAAGCCGGGGGAGATGGCTGCGATCCTTAATAATCTGCAGGAGGGAGATATTCTGTTTGTGGATGAGATCCACCGCTTGAACAGGCAGGTGGAGGAGGTCCTTTATCCTGCTATGGAGGATTATGCTATTGATATTATGATCGGGAAGGGAGCTTCTGCCAGGTCTATACGTCTGGATCTGCCGAAGTTTACACTGGTGGGGGCGACTACCAGGGCAGGACTTCTGTCTGCACCTCTTCGTGATCGTTTTGGTGTGATGCATCATCTGGAGTTTTATACTCATGAGGAGCTTAAGACGATCATTATCCGTTCTGCTCAGGTTCTTGGAGTGGAGATTGATGAGAAGGGTGCGGCTGAGATTGCCAAGAGATCCAGGGGAACTCCGAGGCTTGCCAACCGTCTGCTGAAGAGGGTTCGTGATTTTGCGCAGGTGAAGTATGATGGACGGATTACTTATGATGTGGCGTGTTTTGCGCTGAATCTTCTGGAAGTGGATCAGTATGGTCTGGATAAGATTGACAGAAGGATTCTTCAGACTATGATCGTGAATTTTCAGGGTGGTCCTGTGGGACTGGAGACTTTGGCTGCGGCGATAGGGGAGGATTCCGGTACGCTGGAGGATGTGTATGAGCCTTATCTGCTGCAGAATGGATTCCTGAACCGTACGCCGAGAGGACGTATGGCATCGACGCTTGCGTATGAGCATCTGGGCTATCAGATGCCGGAGAAAAACTGAAGTTAAGGGTGTAAAAATATAAAAAAGTAAAAGTTTTTTAAAAATTCCTATACATTTCGACTGCTTTCGAGTATAATGAAGTAAATGTCCGGGGTTCCGGGCAGATTGAAGGAAGATACAGGAGGCTCGTACGGATGGCGGTCAAAAATACAGCAAAGGTAATCATAGGTGGTAAGATTATTACGCTGGGAGGCTATGAATCGGAAGAATATTTTCAGAAAGTAGCATCCTATATAAATAAAAAGATGGATGAGTTAAGTGCTATGCCGGGTTACAGCAGACAGCCCATGGAGACCAAGCATACACTTATCAGCCTGAATATTACAGATGACTATTTTAAGGCAAAGAAACAGGCGGAGGTTTTTGAACAGGATTTACAGCAGAAGGATCAGGAGATGTATGATCTGAAGCATGAGCTGATCTCGCTTCGTATGCAGATTGAGGAAGCGCAGAAGCATGAACAGGAAGCCCTGGAACAGAAGAGCCTTCTGGAGGGAAAGAATAAGGAACTGGAAAAGCAGATTGATGAGCTGCTGAAATAACAGAGGGGGGATTACTTCGGTGATTTCCCCTTTATGATTTGTTTCATATGTATTCGATTTGAATATTATAGCAATGCTCATAAATAATGCATTTAAGATGACTGTTATAGAAAACGTGAGGTATAGAATTGAGAAGAGAAGAGATTGAACTTCTGGCACCTGCCGGTTCCTATGAGGGATTTGAGGCAGCGATCGGTGCAGGTGCAGATGCGGTTTATGTAGGGGGAGCAGCCTTTGGCGCGCGGGCCTATGCGAAGAATTTCGGAGAGGAAGAGCTTTTGCGTGCCATTGATACTGCTCATATCCATGGTAGGAAACTTTATCTGACAGTGAATACGCTGTTGAAGAACAGGGAACTGTCTGAACAGTTGTATGATTATCTGCTTCCATATTATAAGGAAGGTCTGGATGCGGTGATCGTTCAGGATATGGGTGTGTTTAAGATGATCAGGGAGATGTTTCCGGGTATGCATCTTCATGCCAGCACGCAGATGACTGTGACAGGTCCGGAGGGGATGAAGTTTCTGGAAGAACAGGGTGCTTCCAGAGTGGTAACTGCCAGAGAGCTTTCCCTTGAGGAAATCCGGAGGATGCATGAGACAAGTCCTATCGAGATTGAATCTTTTATCCATGGAGCTTTATGTTACAGTTATTCGGGACAGTGCCTGATGAGCAGTATCCTGGGTGGAAGAAGCGGTAACAGAGGAAGGTGTGCACAGCCTTGCCGTCTGCCTTACCAGACAGCGCTTTGTTGCGGGAAAAATGGCAGACGGTCAGAGAAAAGGAAAGCGCAAGAACTATGTCCTCTGAGTCTGAAGGATATTTCTACGATAGAGATTCTTCCGCAGATTCTGGAGGCTGGTGTTACTTCTCTTAAGATAGAGGGCAGGATGAAGCAGCCGGGATATACAGCAGGGGTAACTTCTGTATATCGGAAGTACCTGGATCTTCTTTTTGAGAAGGGAGCTGAGAATTACAGGGTAGCAGAGGAGGATAAGAGATATCTGCTGGATCTGTTTAACAGGGGAGGTTCCTGTACCGGTTATTATCAGATGCAGAATGGTCCGTCCATGATGGCATTCAGCAATGAGAAGAAAACAGGAGATGTCAGTCCTGTATTAAGAAAAAAGAAAGAAAAAATTCAGGGAACATTCATTCTTTTTCCGGGAAGTCCTGCTATACTGGATGTGTCATGCAGGGGAATCCATGGATCTGCGTCTGTGGGTGAGGTACAGTATGCGCAGAACCAGCCGCTGACAGAGGAGCGCATCCGTTCACAGATGGAGAAGCTTGGAAATACAGAATATGAGTGGGAAAATCTGGAAATCCAGATGGATGAGAATATTTTTATCCCGATGAAAATGCTGAATGAGGCGAGAAGAGAGGCACTGGAATCTCTGGAAAATGAATTGCTCAAACCATATAAGAGAGAAGAAAATAATGGGAAGAAACGCTTATCAGAAGATGCCGGAAGAAAAGCAGATTCGCCAAAGCAGAAAAATCTTCCGATTTATATTTCCTGTGAAGAAAAATCCACTGCACTGGCGTTATATAAAAGAGAGGGGATACATGGAATGTATCTGAACGCTGATGCCATGGAGGTCTGCCTGGATGACTGTGTAAGCAGAGGAATGGAGATGTATCTGTCTCTTCCGCATATTATGAGAGGTGAGATGCCCCGGGAGCTTCTCACCAGGATCAGAGAGTGGATGGACAGAGGAATGACAGGATTTCTGGTAAGAAATCTGGAGACTTTTGCAGTTCTGCGAAAGGCAGGTCTGGCTGAGAAATGTGTTCTGGATCACAGTATGTATACATGGAATGATGAAGCTGCTGATTTCTGGAAAGACCAGAAAGTCCTCAGAAATACGGTACCGCTTGAGCTGAACGAAGGGGAAATCCGCCACAGAGATAACCGGGACAGCGAGATGCTGATCTACGGATATCTGCCTCTTATGATATCGGCCCAGTGTGTGCATAAAAATCTTTACGGATGTAATCATAAGGAAGAAGGGGTAACTTTAAAAGACCGTTACGATAAAGAATTTACGGCGAAATGTATATGTAACCCATGGAAAACTGAGAATACAGATTTCTGTATACCCTGCTATAATATCATTTACAACAGTATCCCTTACGGCCTGTTGAAAGAGAAATCACAGATAGACAGACTTGGTGTCTCTTCCCTGAGACTTGCATTTACCATTGAGAAGCCTCAGGATGCGGTGAAGATATATGAAGAGTTCAGAGATGTTTATCGTGATGGGAAGAATCCTCCGAAACGGGAATATACAAAGGGACATTTTAAAAGAGGAGCCGAGTAAGGCATATGATTAATGTAATTGTAGAATTATCCAAGTATGTGATCCTTACCCTGATGGTGATTTATACCTTTCACTGTTTCTATCTGGTGAAACAGCAGAGTGAGGAGGAGAGAAACGAATCGCTGCGCCAGCAGCTGATGCTTATCTTTTTTATGAATTTCACTGCGTTTCTGGTCATCTACCTGAAGACAGGTAAGTTTCAGGTCGTGTTGTTTTATGTCGAAATGATGGCATTTTTTGCGGGAATCCAGATTTTGTACAGGATTTTTTATAAGAAAGCATCGATTTTACTGCTCAACAATATGTGCATGCTTCTCAGCGTAGGATTTATTATGCTGTGCAGGCTGGATGTTTCCACAGCTACCAGACAGCTGGTGATCGTGGCAGGCGTAAATGTGGTGGCATTGATCGTACCTGTCCTGATCAGGAAGATGAAATTTCTCAAGGACCTGACATGGGTTTATGCGGGAATCGGAATCGTTTTGCTGGCGGCGGTATTTGTGCTTGCAAAGACAAGCTATGGAGCAAAACTTTCCCTGATGGGAATCCAGCCTTCAGAGGCGATAAAGATTACATTTGTGTTCTTTATGGCGGCATTGCTGAGAAAAGGTGCTGATTTTTCAAAAGTGGTCCAGGCTACGGTAGTGGCGGGACTGCATGTGGGGATTCTTGTACTTTCCAGAGACCTTGGAAGTGCAGTGATCTTCTTTGCGGCATATCTTGTGATGATTTATGTGGCATCCAGAAATGTGGGATATCTGGCACTTGGTCTTGCTGGCGGATCTGCAGGGGCAGTTGTCGCATATCATCTGTTTGGCCATGTGCGTCAGAGAGTGACAGCCTGGAAGGATCCCATGGCAGTATATCAGAATGAAGGATACCAGATCGTCCAGTCACTGTTTGCCATTGGAACCGGCGGATGGTTTGGAATGGGATTGTGTCAGGGTTCGCCTGAGAAGATCCCTGTTGTCAAGAATGACTTTATATTCAGTGCAATCTGTGAGGAACTGGGTGGGATTTTTGCAATCTGCCTGATCCTGGTATGTATGAGTTTCTTTTTGATGATCGTAAATATTGCGCTTAAGATTAAGAAACCATTCTACAAACTGATCGCACTTGGACTTGGTACGGAATATGCATTTCAGGTATTTCTGACAATTGGCGGAGCAACGAAATTTATCCCTATGACAGGTGTAACTCTTCCTCTGGTCAGCTATGGAGGAAGTTCTGTCGCGTGTACAGTACTGATGCTGGCGATCATTCAGGGATTGTATATTTTGAGAGAAGATGAGGACGAAGAAATTGAGAGATATCGAAGAAAAGGAACGGCGCAGAGAGTTGAAGAAGCGCCAGAAGCGCAAAGCCCGGGAGATTTCTGAAAAGAGAAGGCCCCGTAACAGAGAATATACACTGGTATCCTGCTTTTTTGTGCTGATCTTTGTCAGTATGATCGGATATCTGATCTACTTTAATTATGCAAAGAGCGATGATTTTATCAATAGTCCCTATAATACAAGGCAGGATACTTTTTCAGACAGGGTTGTAAGAGGTAAGATCATATCTGCAGATGGGCAGGTGCTTGCCCAGACCAATGTTTACGAAGACGGAACAGAGGAACGTACTTATCCCTATGCAAATATGTTCGCTCATGCAGTCGGATATGACACTAATGGAAAAAGCGGACTGGAATCAGAGGCGAACTTCCAGCTTCTGACTTCTCATGAATTTTTCCTGAACCAGATGAAAAATGAGTTTAAGAATCAGAAAAATACGGGTGATTCTGTGATCACGACGTTAAACGCAGATCTTCAGTCAACTGCCTATAATGCACTTGGTGACAGGAGAGGGGCGGTTGTTGCCATAGAACCCTCTACAGGTAAGATTCTGGTGGAAATGAGCAGACCGGACTTTGACCCGAATACTATTTCCCAGAACTGGGACACACTGGTGAATGATTCCAATGACAGCAGTCTGTTGAACAGAGCTACAAACGGAGCCTATCCTCCGGGATCTACATTTAAGGTGGTAACTGCCCTGGACTATTTCAGAACCAAGGGCAGTCTGGAGGGATTTTCCTATCTCTGTGAGGGAAGCATTACCAGAGAAGATCACACGATCAGGTGCTATGGCGGAACTGTTCATGGACAGGAAGATTTTTACAGTGCTTTTGCCAATTCCTGTAACAGTGCATTTGCAGAGATCGGAACCATGCTCGGAGGCAGTTCTCTGAAAAAAACAGCCGAGGATCTTCTTTTTAATAAGCGTCTTCCGCTTTCTTCCTATAAAAAGAGTACTTTTACATTAAATGGAAAATCTTCTGTTGCAGAGGTTATGCAGACTGCCATCGGACAGGGTAATACGTTGGTATCACCTATGCATATGGCGCTGATTACCAGTGCGATCGCCAATGGCGGGGAGCTCATGAAGCCTTATCTCATTGATTCTGTTGTAAGTTCAGACGGAGAGACAGTGAAGACAACAGAGCCGGAGAGCTATAAACGTCTGATGACAACAAATGAGGCGAATATCCTTGGAAAGCTTATGAAAGGTGTTGTGGAAAACGGAACCGCATCGGCTCTGAACGGAAGAGGGTATACAGTGGCAGGCAAGACCGGATCAGCGGAATTTGATGAGAATGGTTCCAGTCATTCCTGGTTTATCGGTTATTCCAACGTGGATGATCCGGATCTGGTAGTTGCGATCATTGTTGAGAATGGCGGTACCGGAAGTGAAGCAGCAGTGCCCATCGCAGAGCAGATATTTGATGCGTATTATTATGATAAGCAATAATAAATTCCATGTTGCAGGCAATCTGGAATGAATTTTGGCTACGTTACTGTGAACGGAGTGAACAGTAACTAATTAATCGGTAATATGTTATGAAATGATATTTATAGCTTGCGGGTTTGGAAAAAAAGAGATATACTATACTCAGTTTATAATACCACGCAAAACAGGAGGGATTGCATTATGATAGAAGCAACGAGCTGTGGCGGTGTGGTAATTCATCGGGGTAAGATTCTTACTTTGTATAAATCTTACAGGAACCGTTATGAGGGCTGGGTATTGCCGAAAGGAACAGTGGAACCAGGCGAAACGCATGAACAGACAGCATTGCGGGAAGTGATGGAAGAGGCTGGAGTGCGTGCGACCATTGTGAAATACATCGGAAAGAGCCAATATAACTTTACCGTTCCGGAGGACGTGGTTTTCAAAGAGGTACACTGGTATCTTATGACTGCGGATAATTATCATAGTAAGCCCCAGAGAGAGGAGTTTTTTGTAGATTCCGGATATTATAAATTTCATGAGATCTATCATCTGCTGAGGTTTTCAAACGAGAAGCAGATCGTAGAGCGTGCTTATCAGGAATATCTGGAGATGAGAAGCAATGGACTTTGGGGAAAACAGCATAAGTATTATTAACGAGAGAACAGGGCTGTGTTTTTTTGCAACGCAGCCCGGTTTAAATTTTGGAGAAAATGGAAATACTGTAACTGAAGTGTTATAGAAACGGGAGAGGGTGTAAGATGCTGAAATGGCAGGAGAATTTTCTTGCAGGGGAATCTGTAAAGGATCCTGAGAAGATAAAAAAGAAACTGAACAGCGGAAAACCGGTTCTGGGCATTTATCTCCTTACTCTGTCAGAGAATCCTGTGAATCTGATGGATATTATTCCTGCAGCAATGCTGATACAGAAGAGCTTTTATGGAATCTGTCCGAAGATCATAGGAATGGCGAAGGGCAAAGAGGAAGCCCTGGAGATGGTGCGAAGTCTGATCGATGAAATGTACAGGGAAACGGGAACCTTCGCAACAGCTGAATATATAGAAAACAGGTGAGAATATGTTACATATTTTATGGCTGATCCTTAAATTTATACTGATCATCCTGGGAATTCTGCTGGGCCTTCTTTTACTGGCAGTTCTTCTTGTACTGTTCTGTCCTGTAAGATATAAGGCATCAGCTGTCAAGGCAGAAGGTGGCTGGAAACAGACAGAGGGAGAGGGTATCGTAAGCTGGCTGTTTCATGGGATTTCGCTGAGAGCGGAATGGAAAGATCAGCAGATGGAGATATCCTTTCATCTATTTGGAATTCCCGTAGACAAGTTGTTGAAGAAACGGCAGGAGAAGAGGGCTGTAACAAAGAAATCCGGGAAAAATCCGGAGAAATCCGGCGCAGAAAAGGTATCTGTATCCGGCACAGACGGAAACAGGGAAGAAGAGCATAAAAAATCAGTGGTTGATCACCCGAAATCGGAGAATATGGAGACTGAGGATCTGAAAACAGACAGAAATTCAGCTTCAGATACATCTGTTGATACAGAGAGGATCAGAAACAGTCAGATATCCGGACAGCAGGAACTGAATGCAGATGATACAGATCGGAATAGTCTAAAGAAGAGGCAGTTTTTTATAAAAAGGATCTATGACCGGATCCGAAATATATTTCAGTTGATTCGTACAAAACTGCAAAATATCCGCAGGACATTCGGGAAGATTAAAAAGAATGTGTCCTGGTGGAAGGCGTTTATAGAACATCCCAGAGTGACAGCTGCCAGAAAACTTGTATGGAAACATGGAAAATTTTTGCTTAAGCATATTTTTCCTACAAGGATAGAAGGGCAGGTTACTTTTTCTTTTGAAGATCCGGCGCTGACAGGTGCGGCACTTGCTGTACTTGGGATGACAATTCCATTTCACAAAAACTGTATACAGATCAATCCCCGTTTTGACAGTGAGAATTATCTGTATGGAAACATCAGGGCAAAAGGCAGGATCTACGGATTTGTTCCTGTGCGGGCAGCAGTGAGTATTTATTTCAATAAAAATATAAAATACGTTATAAAACGTTGGAAAACCAGGAGGGCATGACCATGGCAAATGAAAACAATTTTAAAGAAACCGTAAATTCATTATTCAAGGGAATGGACAGTTTTATTTCTGCGAAAACAGTGGTAGGAGAGGCAATCCATGTAGGCGATACGATCATTCTTCCTCTGATGGATGTATCTTTCGGTGTAGGTGCCGGTGCTTTTTCAGGAGAGAAGAAGGATAACGGCGGCGGCGGAATGGCAGGAAAGATGACTCCCTGTGCAGTGCTTGTGATCCAGAATGGAACAACAAAGCTGGTCAATGTGAAAAATCAGGATGGTCTCACCAAGATCCTTGATATGGTTCCGGATTTTGTAGATCGTTTTACCTCCGGAAAAGGTGACGAAGAATCTGTCGGCGAATCAGAAAAATAATTTTTGCATAGACTATAGCAAACCGATGAAAAAGGTGCAGAAGAATTGGAAAAGCTGTTCGGCTTTATGCTGTTTTTCATAGGGATTGGGATGATAATCGGGATGCTGATCGCAGAAAATGTGGTTCTGGTGGTTTCGGCCGGAGTTTTCCTGTTGTTGGGATATCATCTTTTCTGTCATTAATTTTACAGAAGATTGCGAATATCCCGTTTGACATATGAAATAAAAAAAGACTGTCAGCTCAGGCAGAATATTCGGTAAAGAATATCTGAACAGAGGGACAGTCTTTTTTGCAAAAAAAATACCCCTGTTGCAACAGGGGTAATGGTGTTATTATGCTCTTTCTACTTTACCGGATCTTAAGCAAGAAGTACATACATATGTCTTTCTAGCTCCACCCTCAGCAGTCTTGATTTTAACGGATTTTACGTTAGATTTCCACATTTTATTGGATCTTCTATGTGAATGACTTACATTATTTCCGAAATGAGCAGCTTTCTCACAGATTGCACATTTAGCCATGATAGCACCTCCTTGACGCTTTATTGTTACTGTCGTGCTGTGTGCATAGCGTCTGAACAGTAACCTTGTGTTCAACAGATTACATTGTAACAGATGAATTGTGCTTTTGCAAGCAAAAAAAGGAAAAAACTCAAAAATTATATTTCTTTTTCTGTGAAAAGAGGTTATAATACACTTACATACAATAATGAGCATTGGAGGTAACCATATGAATGGACGTATAGATTCCGGATTAGGTCAGATCATAATTGACACAGATGTAATCGCAACCTACGCAGGAAGCGTTGCTGTAGAATGTTTTGGTATCGTAGGCATGGCTGCAGTCAGTATGAAAGACGGACTGGTAAAGCTTCTTGGAAAGAACAGCCTGAAACATGGCATCAGCGTCAGAATTACAGAGGACAATAAAATCCGCCTGAATTTCCATGTTATTGTGGCATATGGCGTGAACATAAGTACAATTGCAGACAACCTTGTCAGCAATGTCAAATATAAAGTCGAGGCCTTTACAGGAATGGAGATCGATAAGATCGATATTTATGTAGAAGGTGTACGCGCAATTGATTAGGATAGAGGAGGAACTTGTGGTGAATAACAAAACCATAGATGCCAGAATACTTTCCAGGATGTTTCTTGCAGGAGCCAAGAATCTGGAAGCTAAAAAAGAATGGATCAACGAACTGAACGTATTTCCGGTACCGGATGGAGATACAGGAACCAATATGACAATGACGATCATGGCAGCAGCAGCAGAAGTAGGTTCTCTGGGAGAGCCTGACATGGAGTCACTGGCCAAGGCGATTTCTTCCGGTTCTCTGCGCGGTGCAAGAGGTAACTCAGGTGTTATTCTTTCTCAGCTTCTGCGTGGCTTTACCAGAAGTGTTAAGAACAGTAAGGAACTGGATGCCATTGATATCGCGGCAGCCATGGAGAAAGGTGTGGAGACTGCATATAAGGCAGTCATGAAACCGAAGGAAGGAACAATCCTTACTGTTGCAAGAGAGGCTGCTGCCAAGGCTGTAGAGCTTGCGGAGACAGCAGAGGATCTGGATACATTTTTCCAGAGCGTGATCGCTCATGCGGAGGAAACTCTGGCAAAGACACCGGAGATGCTGCCGGTTCTGAAAGAAGCAGGAGTAGTGGATTCCGGTGGACAGGGACTTCTGGAAGTATACCATGGTGCATATGATGGTTTCCTTGGCAAAGAGATTGATTATACACAGTTTGACAAGGCAAAAGGTCCTGCTGTGACTAAGATCGATGCACAGACAGAGGCTGATATTAAATTTGGTTATTGTACAGAGTTTATTATTCTTCTGAACCAGCCGATGTCCGAGGAGACAGAGCATGAATTTAAGAAATTCCTGATGTCTCTTGGTGATTCTATTGTGCTTGTTGCAGATGACGAGATCGTGAAGGTTCATGTTCATACCAATCATCCTGGACAGGCTATTGAGAAAGCCCTTACCTTTGGTGCACTTTCACGTATGAAGATCGACAATATGCGTGAGGAGCATCAGGAGAAGCTTATAAAGGATGCCGAGAAAATGGCGAAAGAGCAGGCAGAACAGGAAGAAAAAGAAGAAGCAGCACAGCCACCGAAGGAAGTTGGCTTTATTTCCGTATCTGTGGGAAAGGGAATGACAGAGATCTTTAAGGAACTGGGTGTGGATTACCTGATCGAGGGCGGTCAGACGATGAACCCGAGTACAGAGGATATGCTCAATGCCATTGCAAAAGTAAATGCAAAGACTATTTATATTTTCCCGAACAATAAGAATATTGTTCTTGCTGCAAACCAGGCAAGGGATCTTACTGAGGATAAAGAGATCGTGGTTGTGCCGACTAAGACCATTCCGCAGGGAATTACTGCCATGATCAGTTATGTGCCCGAGAAGAACAGTGCGGAGAATACTGAGGCTATGCTTCAGGCAATCGAACATGTGAAGACCGGACAGATCACGTATGCTGTGCGTGATACAAGGATTGATGATAAGGAGATCCATGAGGGTGATATGATGGGTATCGGTGATCATGGAATCCTGGCTGTTGGCAAGGACCGCATGGAAGTTGCCAAGGAGACAGTTGCCCAGATGGTGGATGATGAGTCTGAGGTGATCAGTATTTATTATGGTGCTGATACTGAGGAGGCTGAAGCTGAGGAGCTGGCAACGGCTCTGGAGGAGGCTTATCCGGATTGTGATGTGGAACTGAATGCGGGTGGACAGCCGATTTATTATTATGTTATTTCTGTAGAGTAGGATAATAGAGTTTTTGAGAGAGATAAACGAATAGTTCATGTGATGAAAACGGGTATAGGCCATTGTTGAGGGTGGGTATATCCGTTTTCGCGTTATAAAAGGGGACGGCAGGAAAATATTTGTGTCAGGATGCGGTTTCGGCATCTAAGAGATTCTAAGGTGAAAAAAATCTGCTAAAAGCATGAGCCGTCTTATCAAACTCGCTCCGTTGCAAACTTCGCTCAGACAGTGATGCAGCCGGCTCATAACGCAGATTTTTTTCGACTAAGAATCTCTAAGATGCCTGCAAATGCATCCTGACACAAATATTTTCCTGCCTGAGATTTGGATAGTGGAAGTTTATTGTCGGCAGATTATTGTGATTGAAGAATGAGGGTTGCTTGATTTGGTTATTTTTTGCAGGGATAAGATAGATAATTTTTACTGGCTGTAAGGGATATTCATAATTATATTGTAGTAGAAAGGAATCGGTGGTATATGTCAACATCTTTGCGTACTTTGAAGGGCGTGGGGGAGAAAACGGAAAAGTTATTTGCGAAAATAGGAGTTACGGATATGGAATCTCTTCTGAGTTATTATCCACGTAATTATGATGCGTATGAGGAGCCTGTTGAGATCCGGTCTCTGGAAGAAGGAGCTGTTGTGGCGATTTCTGTGGCGGTTATAACGGGTGTGTATGTGAATCAGGTGCGGAATCTTCAGGTGATCACGACCACTGTGGCAGATCTTACGGGGAAAATTTCTGTTGCGTGGTTTAATGCACCGTATCTGCGCTCTGCAGTCAGGAAAGGCAGCAGGTTTGTTCTGCGGGGGCGTGTCGTCAGGAAGCAGGGGAAGCTGCAGATGGAGCATCCTGAGATTTTTACTCCTGCGGCTTATGAGGAGATTCTGCACAGTCTTCAGCCGATTTATGGACTGACTGCGGGGCTTTCTAATAAGACGATCATGAAGCTGATCCATCAGGTGCTTGATGAGCAGAAGCTTCAGGCAGAGTATTTGGCAGATGAGTATAAGGAGAGGTATCACCTGGCAGACAGGAATTTTGCGATTCCTGCGATTCATTTTCCCAAAAATATGCAGGAGCTGTTAGCTGCAAGGAGAAGGTTGGTGTTTGACGAGTTTCTTCTTTTTATTCTTGCTGTGCAGTCTTTGAAGGAGAAGACGGAGGAAGCACCGAATGCGTTTCCCATGCATCCGGTATGGACGACAGAGCAGATTATTGAAAGTCTGCCCTATGATCTGACAAAGGCGCAGTTGAATGTGTGGCATGAGATTGAGAGGGATTTAAGCGGCCAGGCCCTGATGTCCAGACTGGTTCAGGGAGATGTAGGAAGTGGTAAGACGATCCTTGCGTTTCTTGCAATGATCATGACTGTGGAGAATGGATATCAGGCAGTGCTTATGGCACCTACGGAGGTTCTTGCAAGACAGCATTTTCAGGCAATGGAGAAGTTGCTGCAGGAACAGAATATTGATTTTGGGCATCCGGTTTTGCTGACAGGATCAGATACCGCAAAGGAGAAAAGGGAAAAATATGCGCTGATCGCGTCAAAAGAGGCTAACCTGGTGATAGGAACGCATGCGCTGATTCAGGAAAAAGTGCAGTACAATAATCTTGGACTGGTTATTACAGATGAGCAGCATCGTTTTGGTGTGAAACAGAGGGAAGCACTGACTACTATGGGAAACCCGCCTAATGTGCTGGTGATGAGTGCTACACCGATTCCAAGGACGCTGGCGATCATTATATACGGGGATCTGGATATTTCAGTAATTGATGAACTTCCTGCGCAGAGACTTCCCATTAAAAATTGTGTGGTGGATACTTCTTATAGGCCGAAGGCTTATTCCTTTATGGAGAAGCAGATCCGTCAGGGACGGCAGGTTTATGTGATCTGTCCAATGGTGGAGGAGAGCGAAGGGATGGATGGGGAAAATGTGCTGGATTATACCCTGAAGCTTCGCAATGTTTTTTCGCCGGATATAAAGATTGCTTCTCTTCATGGAAAGATGAAAGCGAAAGAGAAGAATGTGATCATGGAGGCTTTTGCCGCAGGGGAAATTCAGATCCTGGTATCTACTACTGTAGTTGAGGTAGGAGTGAATGTGCCTAATGCTACAGTGATGATGGTGGAGAATGCCGAGCGTTTCGGGCTGGCACAGCTTCATCAGCTTCGCGGGCGTGTCGGTAGAGGGGAATATCAGTCATATTGCATTTTTATGCAGGGAAATGGTGCAAAGGAAATTTCTAAACGTCTGCAAATTCTGAACAAATCCAATGATGGATTTTATATTGCAGGAGAGGATCTGAAGCTTCGCGGTCCTGGTGATCTTTTTGGAATCCGCCAGAGTGGTCTGCTGGAATTTAAACTGGGAGATATTTATCAGGATGCTGATATCCTGAAGGCTGCCAGTGAGACGGCCGCAGAGATTCTGTCCCTTGACGGGGATTTAAGCCTTCCGCAGAATGAGGAACTTCAGAGGAGACTTTCGGCATATATGAAGGAAGATCTGCAGAATCTAGGACTATAGAAAATGACGGATACAGAGTAAAAAATAATACTGTTCATGTTACTGTTTATAAGATGCCTAGATTATAAAAACAGAAAAACATTGCAAAAGCAGAAGATTCGTAGTATTCTATTTTCATAAAAGAATGTTACTGTTTATCATATTTTCGGTAACATAAGAATACCTGTAACTGTACAAAACTGAGCAGTTACGAATACTTATACCTTGTAAGGAGGCTAATCATATGGCAACAAAAGCAACTACAGCAGATCTCAACACATCCACTGCGAAGACAACCGAAGTTAAAGAGGCTCCTGCAAAGACAACTGCTGAAGAAGTAGCTGTAAATAAAGAAGCAAACAAGAAAGAAACTGCTGAAACAGAGACTGTAAAGAAAGAAACAACAGCAAAGAAACCGGCAGCAAGAAGAACAAGAAAGACTGCAGAAAAGAAATCAGCAGAAGCAGAGAAAGAAACCGAGAAGAAAGAAACAGCTAAAGCAGCAGACACTGTAGAAAAGAAACCAGCAGAAACAGAGAAAGAAGCTGAGAAAAAAGAGACAGTTAAAACAACAAAGACTGCTGCAAAACCAACAAAAACAACGAAAAGAACTACAAAGAAGGCTCCTGCTAAGACAGCTGAGAAACCGGCTGAAGAGACAGCTGCCGAGAAGAAAACAACAAGAAGAACCACTAAGAAAGAAGCAACAGCAGAAGTATATATTCAGTTCATGGGCAGAGAAGTATATACAAAAAATATTTTAAGTAATGTCAGAAGAATCTGGACAGACGAACTGGGTAAAAAGGAGAAAGATCTCAAAGATATTAAGATTTATATCAAACCTGAAGAGAACAAAGCATATTATGTAATTAACGGTGATATTACAGGTTCTGTGTGGATCTGACATATAAAAGATAAGAACAATTTTCAAATCTCATGGCAATCACATAAATCAGTTACTTGAGAATGATCAGAATAATAAGTAATGAAGTAATCACAGACAGGTTTAATGACCTGTCAGGTTAAGACATTGAGAAACTCAGATGATAGCATAAATTCATCTGAGTTTTTTGTGTTTTCGGTTATAAAAAAATTGAGACATACCTGCTACTTGACAAAAATTATCAGTTAGTATAAGCTATCTGCATAAGGTTATTGAGAAAAATCGGCTATAGCAATCCTCGTAAATAATGCATTTAAGACAGTTCAGCAGAGTGTGAAAGACAAGGAAGATATCTGCAGGCGTGCTGACGCACGGCAAAGATATCTGACGCAGGGTTTCACACTCTGATGGGCTGGATTAAGATGCATTATTTACGAGGATTGCTATAATAACGACGATGATAACCAAATACAAATACAAAAGGTGAGCGACTGAAAATGACATTAAAAGATTTGGAAATCGGAAAAAGTGCTGTGATCACGTCGGTTGGCGGCAAGGGTGCCCTGCGTCAGCATTTCCTGGATATGGGTATGATTCCGGGAGCTGAGGTCACAGTCGTGAAGTTTGCACCCATGGGAGATCCCATGGAATTACAGGTACATGGATATGAACTGACATTAAGACTTGCGGAAGCAGAGCAGATAGAAATCGAACAGATCCCGAAGCGAAGCAGAAGTCACGCCGGAATAGAGGCTGTAAGCGACCTGGCACATCCGGGACTTGGAGAGGATGGAAAGTATCATTCCAGAGAAGATGAACATCCACTGCCTGAGGGAACTACACTGACGTACGCATTGGTGGGAAATCAGAACTGTGGAAAAACTACACTGTTTAACCAACTGACAGGTTCCAGTCAACATGTGGGAAACTTTCCAGGAGTAACGGTGGATCGTAAGACCGGTTCGATTAAAGGCCATCCGGATACAGAAATCACAGACCTTCCGGGAATTTATTCCATGTCCCCTTACAGCAGTGAGGAGATTGTCTCCAGAAATTTTGTCCTGGATGAGAAACCAAGTGCGATCATCAACATTGTGGATGCTACCAATATTGAGAGAAACCTGTATCTGACCATGCAGCTTCTGGAGATGGATATTCCTATGGTAGTTGCAATGAACATGATGGATGAAGTGCTGGGAAATCAGGGTTCTATAGATGTAAATAAGATGGAATCGCTGCTTGGAGTACCTGTAATCCCTATTTCCGCAGCAAAGAATGAAGGGGTTGATGAGCTGGTTGACCATGCGTTACATATAGCGAAATATCAGGAACATCCGCTGCGTCAGGATTTCTGTGATAAGAGTGACCATGACGGTGCAGTACACCGCTGTATTCATGCGGTCATGCACCTGATTGAGGATCATGCGGCGCAGGCTGATATTCCTACCCGTTTTGCAGCAACCAAGGCAATCGAGGGAGATCCGCTGATTCTTGAGAAGCTGAAGTTGGACACAAATGAGACGGAGATGCTGGAGCATATCGTACAGCAGATGGAAACAGAGCGTCAGGTTGACAGAAGTGCTGCGATCGCAGATATGCGTTTTGACTTTATTGAGCGTTTGTGTGAACAGACAGTTGTAAAGCCTAAAGAAAGCAAAGAAAGAATCCGAAGTGAGAAAATTGATAAGATTCTTACAGGAAAATATACAGCGATTCCCTGTTTCATCGGAATCATGGTATTGGTATTTTATCTTACCTTTAATGTGATCGGAGCGTGGCTTCAGGGGCTTCTGGAGATTGGAATTGATAAGGTTTCTGCGCTGGTAGAAGCAGCACTGACAGCAGCAAATGTAAACAGTGCCATGCATAGCCTGGTCATTGACGGTATTTTTACAGGTGTGGGAAGTGTACTCAGTTTTCTGCCGATTATCGTAACCCTGTTTTTCTTTCTGTCTCTTATGGAAGACAGCGGATACGTTGCACGTGTTGCTTTTGTGATGGACAAACTTCTGCGTAAGATCGGCCTTTCCGGAAGAAGCATTGTACCAATGCTGATTGGATTCGGATGTACGGTTCCGGCTGTTATGGCCACACGTACACTTACAAGTGAGCGTGACAGAAAGATGACGATTTTGCTGACTCCATTTATGAGCTGTACTGCGAAGCTGCCGATTTATTCTTTCTTTGTAAGTGCTTTTTTCCCGAAGAAGGGCGGATTTATTATGGCAGGTCTTTACCTGCTTGGAATTTTGGTGGGAATCCTGGCGGCATTTTTGTATAACAGAACTCTTTTCAAGGGAGATCCCGTACCGTTTGTCATGGAACTTCCCAATTACCGGCTGCCGGGAGCAAGGAATGTAGGTCAGCTTTTGTGGGAAAAAGCAAAAGATTTCCTGCAGAGAGCGTTTTCTATTATCCTGCTTGCATCAATGATAATCTGGTTCCTGCAGAGCTTTGATCTGCATTTAAATCTTGTAAAAGATTCTGCAGACAGTATTCTGGCAATGGTGGCGGGAGTCCTGGCACCTATATTTAAACCAATCGGACTGGGAGACTGGAGAATCTGTACAGCTCTTATCAGCGGATTTATGGCAAAAGAGAGCGTGGTATCTACTCTGGAAGTACTTTTCAGTGGAAATATTGCCTCTGTACTGACTCCGCTGGCAGCAGCATCCCTGCTGGTATTCAGTTTGCTCTATACACCATGTGTGGCGGCTATCGCTTCGATCAAACGTGAAATGGGCAGCAAATGGGCTGTCGGTGTTGTGGTATGGCAGTGTGTGATTGCCTGGGTGGCTGCACTGATCGTACATCTGATAGGGATGATCTGATTTTATTAATTCGCTTTTATAGAAAAACCGATGGATTTGACTGTTTTCAGTCATCACCATCGGTTTTTTTCAGTTCCTCAACTGAGAGGCTTTTATCTGATTAGTACTGTCCGCCCTGGGAACCACTGGACATCTGTCTTTCCTGGGCTTCGATCATCTTTTTGACCATATAACCTCCGACAGAACCATTCTGTTTAGAAGTCAGGTTACCGTTGTACCCGTCTGTAAGCGGTACGCCTAATTCATTTGCAACCTCGAATTTGAAACGGTCTAACGCACCTTTTGCTTCCGGTACAGCTGTCTGGTTAGAAGATTTTGTGTTTGACATATCAATTTCCTCCTTGGTTGTTGTTTTCTTTTGAAGTATTTTTGTGTTGCAATGCTAGTATATGAAGATGCAGAAATAATACACTGGAAGTTTTCGCATGGACAGGAAGAGCATGGAAACAGGAAAACTTGCATGATGACTGTAAGAAAAATATTAATAAATTATGAATTATGTATATTTTTTAAGTTTTAATTGCGTTTTATTTAGTGCTTTGTTATAATTACAGTTAGGATTGTGGATAAAAGATAAAATCCGCAAAATAAATAGGAGAAACGGAGAGGAGAAACTATGAACTTAGGTATAATCGCACATAACAGTAAAAAAGTACTGATAGAAGATTTCTGCATCGCTTATAAGAATATACTTGCCAAACATGAGGTCTATGCCACAGGTACAACCGGACGGAGAATAGAAGAAGCGACAAGCCTTCATGTGCATAAATTCCTTGCCGGCAGTATTGGTGGAGACAAGCAGTTTATGGAGATGGTAGAGCGTCAGGATCTTGATATGGTCATTCTGTTCTACAATCCGGTCATGATCGATCCTAAAGAACCGGATATCACAAGCATCGTGAGAAGATGCGACCAGTACAATATTCCTGTAGCGACAAATATTGCCACAGCAGAACTTCTTATTTTAGGGCTTGCAAGAGGAGACCTGGATTGGAGACTGAATCTGAAATGAGAGTGATCGCAGGTAAAGCCAGAAGGCTTAATTTGAAAACAATTCCGGGGATAGACACAAGACCTACTACTGACAGAATCAAAGAAACATTATTTAATATACTTCAGCCGGAGCTTTTGGAATGCCGTTTCCTGGATCTTTTTTCCGGAAGTGGCGGGATCGGAATCGAAGCTCTGAGCAGAGGGGCTTCTTATGCAGTGTTTGTGGAGAAGAATCCAAAAGCTGCTGCATGCATCAAAGAAAATCTTGCATTTACAAAACTGGCAGAAGATGGTAAACTGCTGAACATGGACGTGTTGCAGGCATTGCGTTCCCTTGAGGGAAAAGGTGTTTTTGACATTATTTTTATGGATCCCCCATATAATAATGAACTGGAAAGACAGGTGCTGGAATATCTGAAAGACAGCACAGTTGCAGATAAGAATACACTTATTATTGTGGAAGCGGATCTTCAGACGGATTTCAGTTATGTGGAATCTCTCGGTTACAGGCAGCTGCGTTCGAAAGAGTATAAAACAAATAAGCATGTATTTTTAGAACGTGCATAATTAACTATAATAATTTCAGAATGAATACATTGCTTCCTGAAATTATCATAAGATTGCTGCCTGCAGGCAGCATTCGTGTTGTTATGCATATGTGTATGTGCCAGAGGAAAGAGAGAGTAAAAATAAATGAAAATAGCAGTATATCCCGGCAGCTTTGATCCGGCTACCTATGGACATCTTGATGTGATCCGGAGAGCAGCAGTTTCTTTTGACAAAGTGATAGTGGGCGTTTTACATAATTCTTCAAAAAGTCCGTTGTTTTCTGTGCAGGAACGTGTTAATATATTAGAAAAGGCGACTCGGGACGTTCCTAATGTCGAGGTAAAACCATTTGAGGGATTGTCTGTGAATTTTGCCAGAGAGAATCACGCTCAGGTGATCATACGTGGACTTCGTGCAGTTACAGATTTTGAGTATGAGCTCCAGATGGCTCAGACCAATCGTGTACTTGCACCGGATGTAGATACTGTATTTCTGACTACAAGTCTGGAATATGCATACCTGAGTTCTACAATATTGAAGGAAGTTGCACATTTTGGAGGCGACCTGAGTAAGTTTGCACCGGCCGAGATAACGGATGCAGTTATTGAGAAGATTCGTCTTACAGCAGACAACAAATAAGTTATTGTTCACATAGAGCGTACAGTAACAGAAATAGAAAATAAGGAGTGTATATACTATGAGCAGCAGAATTGAACAGATTATCGGTGAGATTGAGGAATATGTGGACAGCTGTAAATTCCAGCCACTGTCAACTACTAAGATTGTGGTAAATAAAGAAGAAATTGAGGAACTTCTGAGAGAACTCCGCCTGAAAACTCCGGATGAGATTAAACGTTATCAGAAGATCATTAACAATAAGGACGCTATCCTTGAGGATGCTCAGACTAAGGCAGATGCACTGATCGCAGATGCACAGGCAAGAGCACAGGAACTGGTAACACAGCATGAGATTATGCAGAAAGCATATGCACAGGCAAATGATACGATCAATGCAGCTAACAAACAGGCACAGGAGATTCTGGATTCTGCAACACAGGATGCAAACAGCATTCGCCTCAGCGCGATCACCTATACAGATGATATGATGGCCAATATTGGCAGTGTGCTTAATACAACATTAGAGGATGCAGGTGTGAAATACAAAACATTTATTGATTCCCTGCAGAGTTGTCTTGATGTTGTAAACCACAATCGTCAGGAACTTGCACCTCAGACAGCACAGGCTGCAGCAATTACAGGCTCTTATCATGATAATGACGGAGCGAAAGATGATGATGACGATCTGTTAGATGATCTGGGAGAGAACTAAAAATAAATCAGTTATAAATATAGAAGATGAGAAAACAAGGGGCAGGAAAATTTCCTGCCCTGATTTTGTATAATGAAATGATGACAGTTCCCGGAAAGAATTTATTTTCACAGATAGGAAATCAGACAGTAAAGAATACCTGCTGTAAGGAATGTGCAGATACACTTGGAAATAAAATAAGGCAGAATGCTGAGGTCATGGTGGAGAACACCTTTTGTCTGAGCAAGGATGCACAGACCGCCGGATGCGGTGGCTGCAGCGGACAAAAGTATACGAGTCATGTATGGCAGTCCGGAAACTGAAATAAGAGAAAGTCCGGAAGTGATCTCTGTAAATCCGAGCAGCAGGTATTGATAGAGAAGTGGAAAAGGCGCATAATATCTGATACATCCTGCCAGAATGGAGAACAATAGAATATATCCTCCGAGACGTGTAATGGTTTCAAAACCGTTCATTATAGAAAAATCAAGCATATTTTTTCGAGAAGAAATCTCGGGTGAAAATCCTGGGGAATCTGAGATGGTGGCATTTTGGTACACAAAAAAACGAAAGAACAGCATACATATCAGATTTGCTGAAAAAATACTCGCAAAGACCATGCCGGCAGGTACTGTATCCTTAAGACAGGACTTACAGAGATAGGTAATGATAAAGGCAGGGCTTGGATTGTTACAGAAGGTAGTGAGATAAAGAGCTTCTTTTTTGCTGATTTTATGTAATCCATACAGATCAGAGGCAAGTTTGGCTCCCAGAGGATAACCACACAGCATTCCGAGAACGAAAACATAACCACCCCAGATGCTGACACCCGGAAAAATATGAAAGAATGATTCAAATGGCAGGAGAAGTTTCCGGATATGACCGGTATGTGTAAGCATTCCTGTGAGAATAATAAATGGGAGAAGCGTTGGGATTAATGTATTCAGCCACAGAGTCATTCCGGCTCTGGCACAGGACAGACTTTCAGCAGGATGCAGCAGAAGAAAGACAAGAAGAAAACAAATACCACCGGTGAGTATGGTGTTTTTGGACATACAACAACCTCTTTGCAATTGTTTGCCATTCTTTATAAAATTTATATGGCGCAGAATGAAAATAAATGCTATAGTATTTGGGTAAAATATATCTAGAAAATTTGTCGTATATCGGGAAAACAATGGTATATTATAAGACAAATGTGTGATTTTTGGAGGTAATATAATTATGGCAGTTTTAGAGAATTGTGAACCCAAAAGAGTGTTCCATTATTTTGAGGAGATATGCAAAATTCCTCATGGCTCAGGAAATACAAAGCAGATCAGCGACTATCTGGTTCAGTTTGCAAAGGATCATGATCTGAAATATGTTCAGGATGAGATGAATAATGTGGTTATTTATAAACCGGGCACAGCGGGATACGAGAATGCTCCTGTAGTGATCATTCAGGGACATATGGATATGGTATGTGAGAAACGTCCGGATGTAGAGCATGATTTTACAAAAGACGGATTAAATCTTTCTGTAGAAGGTGACTATGTATCTGCAAACGGAACAACCCTTGGTGGTGATGACGGAATTGCTGTTGCTTATGGTCTTGCACTTCTGGAAAGTGATACAATTGCTCATCCGCCGCTTGAAGTGTTTATTACTGTAGATGAGGAAATCGGTCTTCTGGGTGCAGTTGGATTTGACTGCAGTGTATTAAAAGGAAGAAGATTTATCAATCTGGATTCTGAAGCAGAAGGAAGCCTCTGGATCAGCTGTGCAGGCGGACTTTCCGGAGTCAGCCATATTCCAGTGACAAGACTGGATGCAGAGGGAGAGAAGCTGACAGTTAAGATCAGCGGACTGATGGGCGGTCATTCCGGAGCTGAGATTGACAAGAATCGTGCAAACGCAAATTCTCTTCTCGGAAAATTTCTCCATGGTCTGGATGAGAAAACAGATTTTGAACTGATCAGTGTGCAGGGCGGACAGAAAGATAATGCCATTACAAGGGAGGCTACAGCAGAAATCCTTGTTCTTGAAGAAAATGCAGATGCTGTCAGAGAATATGCGGCTTCTGTGCAGGGAGCATGGAGAGAAGAGTATGCAGGAACTGATGAGGGTATCACAGTAACTGTTGAAGATGAGGGAAAACAGGAAGTAAGGGTTCTTCATCCCACAAGTAAAGAAAAAGTAATTTTCTTCCTTGTAAATGTACCTTATGGTGTTCAGAAAATGAGCGGAACGATCAAAGGACTGGTAGAGACTTCTACGAATATCGGTATTCTGAAGACTTCTGAGAATGAGGTAATGGGAAGTTCCAGTATCAGAAGTTCTGTGGAGACAGCCAGAGATTCCCTTTCTGACAAGATTGCCTATCTGACGGAGTTCCTTGGCGGAGAGTATGAGAGACAGGGCGTTTATCCTGCGTGGGAGTATCGTAAGGATTCACCGCTTCGTGATAAGATGGTGGAAGTATATGAGGAAATGTATGGACAGAAACCGAATGTGGTGGCAATCCATGCAGGACTTGAGTGTGGACTTTTCTATAAGAAGATGGAAGGACTTGACTGTGTGTCTCTGGGACCTGATATGAAGGATATTCATACGTCTGAAGAGGTGCTTAGTATTTCTTCTACAGAGAGAGTCTGGAAGTATCTGGTGAAAGTTCTGGAGGCTCTTAAAGAGTGATGTTGGAAGCATCCCTGTTGCGCTTTGGCGGCAGGGGTGCTTTTTTGAATGTTCTATATGTCCGGTGCTTTGCATATACTGTATCAGAATGCGGAACTAAGCATATGTTACTGTTCACTCCGTTCTCAGTAACATAGCCAAAATTCATTCCAGATTGCCTGCGGCAATGGAATTTTGGCTTGTATGTCTCGGGATTTTGGCATATTCATGCCAAAACACCTCGCGGGATAGTGGTGTGTGAACAGTAACAAGCATTTCTAAAAAAAACAGAAACTATTCATATTAGCGAGATATTTTTCAAAATCTATGCTATAATAACAAAATGTATGAAATGCAAGGAGCGAGTGAAAATGGAAATACAGTTATGGAGAAGCATTTTGTGCCCGTATGAACTGGCTGTGAGAGAGCTGGAAGTGAAATTCAATCACATTATTGATGAATGTAAAGAGAATGATGTTTACTGCCCGATTGAGCAGGTGGAGGGCAGGGTTAAGAGCGTGAGCAGTATTCTTGAGAAAATGCAGCGCAAGCATATTCCTATGGAGAGAATGGAAGAAGAACTGGAGGATATTGCCGGTGTTCGTATTATCTGCCAGTTTGAGGAGGATATAGAGGCGGTTGCTTCCCTGATCCAGAAGAGAAGCGATATGGTTATAAAGAGTGAGAAGAATTATCTGAAGCATATTAAACAGAGTGGTTACAGAAGTTATCATCTGATTATTTATTATACAGTGGATACGATCAAAGGGCCAAAGAAGCTGCAGGCGGAGATACAGATCCGTACAATGGCTATGAACTTCTGGGCGACGATTGAGCATTCCCTGCAATATAAATATAAAGGGGATATGCCGGAGCATGTGGCAGAACGTCTGAGCAAGGCAGCAGATGCCATTAATGCTCTTGACCATGAGATGTCTTCTGTGCGGAATGAGATTATGGATGCACAGAATTCGTCACAGATGCAGTCTAATCTGGTGAAGGATATTCTGATCAACATTGAAAATCTGTACAAGATTGCAAATAAGCGGGAGATTATGAAGATTCAGGATGAGTTCCTGAGAGTATTTAAAACAAAAGATCTTCAGCAGCTGAAGCGGTTCCACAGACAGCTTGATATTATATCCGAAGGATACCGGGCACAGGCAGTGTATCATCATGTCTGATTATTATCCGGAAATGATAATTTGAAAGGTTTGCTGCAGATGTAGAACTGTGTGGCGGATGATCGTATCCGCATGACTATAATACATACGAGGAAAATATAAATGCAGGATTTTTTACCGGTAACAAAGAAAGAAATGAAACAGAGAGGGTGGGAGCAGGTAGATTTTGCCTATATTACAGGTGATGCCTACGTGGACCATCCTTCCTTTGGTACTGCGATCATCAGCAGACTGTTGGAGAGTCGTGGGTATAAAGTGGGGATCATTCCTCAGCCTGACTGGAGAAAGAAGGAGAGTATTCAGGTATTTGGAGAGCCTCGACTGGGATTTCTGGTGTCTGCGGGAAATATGGACTCTATGGTAAATCACTATACAGTCTCTAAAAAGCACAGGCAGAAAGATTCCTATTCACCGGGAGGCCAGATGGGACTTCGTCCTGACCGCGCGGTGATCGTGTACAGCAATCTGATCCGTCAGACTTATAAAAAGACACCCATTATCCTGGGTGGGATTGAAGCCAGCCTGAGACGACTGGCACATTATGATTATTGGGAGAATAAAGTAAAACACAGTGTACTCCTTGATTCCGGGGCAGATATGATTTCCTATGGAATGGGTGAGCATTCGATCATAGAGATTGCAGATGCGCTGGCGAGTGGACTGCCGGTAGAGGAACTTACCTATATTGCAGGAACTGTATTTAAGTGCAGGGATCTGTCGAGAGTTTATGATCCGATTATTCTTCCTTCTTATGAGGAAGTAAAAGTAAACAAGAAGGTTTATGCAGACAGCTTTGCCATTCAGTATCAGAATACAGATCCATTCAGCGCCAGACCAATGGCAGAATCTTATGGGACAAAGGGATATATTATACAGAATCCTCCTGCTCTGCCCCTGACACAGGAGGAAATGGATGATGTATATGCCCTGCCTTATACGGAGAAAGTTCATCCCATGTATGAGAAGCTGGGCGGAATTCCGGCACTGGAAGAAATCAAGTTCAGCCTGACAAGCAACAGAGGGTGCTTTGGCGGCTGTAATTTCTGCGCCCTGACTTTTCATCAGGGAAGAATTCTTCAGACCAGAAGTCATGAGTCTCTGATCGAAGAAGCTACCAGAATGACAAATGATCCTGAGTTCAAGGGTTATATTCACGATGTGGGTGGTCCCACAGCAGATTTCAGACAACCATCTTGTCAGAAACAGCTCACGAAAGGGGTCTGCAAGAATAAGCAGTGCCTGTTTCCCACGCCATGCAAAAACCTGACTGTAGATCATTCGGATTACGTTTCTCTGCTTCGGAAGCTGCGGAAGATCCCGGTAGTGAAGAAGGTATTCATCCGCTCCGGTGTACGCTTTGATTATGTGGTGGCAGACAGGGACAAGACTTTTTTGCGTGAACTGGTGGAACATCACGTAAGTGGGCAGTTGCGTGTGGCACCGGAACATGTGTCTGATCAGGTTCTGAAGTATATGGGAAAACCAAGTCACAGCGTCTATCAGCAGTTTCTTAAGGAATATGATGCGGCAAACAGGCAAACAGGAAAGCAGCAGTATGCTGTCCCGTATTTCATGTCCTCCCATCCGGGATGTACCATGAAAGAGGCAGTAAAACTTGCGGAATATGTCCGGGATCTTGGCTTTACCCCGGAACAGGTACAGGATTTCTATCCAACCCCGTCTACTCTTTCTACCTGTATGTACTATACGGGAATCCATCCTCTTACAGGTGAGAAGGTATATGTGCCGAAGAACCCCCATGAAAAAGCAATACAGAGAGCTTTGATGCAGTACAAGAATCCTGCAAACAGAGAACTGGTGCTGGAAGGCCTCAAAATGACCGGAAGAATGGACCTGGTAGGTTACGGCCCTAAATGTTTGATCCGGCCGCTTCGAGAGAATCATGGAGGCCAACAGCATACTCAGGGCAGTAGTCGGAATGCGAAAAACAGCAGAAATAGCAAAAATAACAAAAACAGTTCAGCATCTGCAAAGAAGAATACTATCAGAAATATACATAAGAAAAATTCCAGAGGAGGACGTAAGTGACAGAAAAGAAAAACAGAAATAAAAAACAAAGTAAAGCGAAAACATCTTCAAAAGTATCCAAAGGGAACTTCGGATATTTCAGAAGTGAAAAGAGACGCCGCCTGATCATCACTGCAATTCTTTTTGCAGTACCCTTATTCATCTTTTTTACATCCTGGTTCTATTTTAAGACAAGAATGACTGTCTGGACAGTTGTAACTGTAGTTGGCTGTCTTCCGGCATGTAAATCCATGGTGAATCTGATCATGATTCTGAAATGCAGACCAATGGATGCCGGATTATATCAGAAAATCCATGAGCATCAGGGCAGTCTGGATATGGCATATGAACTTTACATGACTTTTTATGAAAAAAGTGCCTATATTGATGCAGCAGCAGTATGTGGAAATACAGTAGTGGCTTACAGCAGTGATCCGAAAATCGATGCATCTTTCATGGAAACCAATTCCCAGAAGATCATCCGTAAAAACGGTTATAAAGTGACGGTGAAAATTTTTACAGATCTCCGTCCGTTCCTGGAACGTCTTGATTCCATGAACGATCACAGAGAAAGTCTGGAAGAAGGAATCAAATTTACCCCGGACGAAAAATATCCGGATCTTTCCAGAAACGAACTGATCCGACAGACCATTCTGGCATTGTGTCTGTAGTCGCCGGAATTCAATTACAAAATATATCTATAGCAATGTGTTATTTCGGAGTTTGGTATAATTATACAGGAACAATTAAATATGAAAGAATTTATTATAGAAGAAAATGAAGCGGGCCAGCGCTTTGATAAATATCTGGCCAAGCTTCTCAGAGAAGCACCTAAAAGTTTTTTTTACAAAATGCTTCGCAAAAAGAACATCACTCTAAATGGAAAGAAAGCCACAGGAAACGAAAAACTTCTCAAAGGCGACACCATCAAACTGTTTCTGAGTGATGAAACTTTCGATAAATTTGCAGGAAGCAGTCAGGCAGCAAGAGCATACTGCGAACTGGATATTGTTTACGAGGATCCTGATATCATTATCATCAATAAACCGGCAGGGATGCTTTCACAGCCGGCAGATGACGGGGAACCGTCCCTTGTAGAATATCTGACCGGCTACCTTTTAAAGAAAGGTGATCTTACAGAAGAACAGCTCAAAACCTTCAGACCTTCTGTATGTAACCGACTTGACCGTAATACCAGCGGAATGGTCTGTGCAGGTAAAAGCCTTGCCGGTCTGCAGTTTCTGTCCAGGATATTCCACGACAGAACACTTCACAAATACTATATCTGCCTCACAAAAGGCAAAATAGAAAAACCGGATCATATCAGGGGTTATCTGCACAAAGATAAAAAAACAAACAAAGTAATCGTAAGCAGACAGGAATTCAAAGATTCCCTGCCGATTGAAACGAAATATTGTCCTCTTGGCAGCAACGGAAAAATAACTCTTCTGGAAGTTGAGCTGATCACAGGCCGTACTCACCAGATTCGTGCTCACCTTGCAGGAACAGGACATCCATTGCTTGGAGACACCAAATACGGAGATTCTGAATTTAATAAGCAATACATCCGCCATGGAGTCAGGCATCAGCTTCTCCATGCATACAGGTTAGTAATTCCGGAGACAGACCAGACCTTTGTGGCGCCGGCACCGGAACTTTTCTGTAAAATCATCAAAGAGGAAAATCTTGAGGAGGCTTATCATGAGAATCTGGAAAGAAATATGGGATTACGCAAAAATGATCATCATAGTAGTAGTGATCGTAACGCTTGTGAATAGCGTAGTACTGATCAATGCCAAAATTCCTTCCGAATCAATGGAAAAAACCATTATGACAGGAGACCGTATTTTCGGATTCCGCCTTGCATATGGACTCAATCTGGATTTCTTCGGACATGAAATATCAAAAAAAATAAAAGATCCGGAACGCTTTGACATTGTTATTTTCAAATACCCGGATGACGAAAGCAAGCTTTTCATCAAACGAGTCATCGGACTTCCGGGAGAAAAAGTACAGATTAAGGACGGCAAAGTCTATATCAATGATTCAGAGATTCCTCTGGATGACAGTTTCGTTCCGGAAAAACCAAGGGGCAGCTTTGGCCCGTATGAAGTTCCCGAAAACAGCTATTTCGTCCTGGGTGATAACCGCAATCATTCCAAAGACTCCCGTTGCTGGAAAAGCACCAGTTTTGTGACATTTGATGAGATTGTCGGAAAGGCAGTTATCAGGTATTATCCGTCGGTAAAATTATTGAAGTAGAAAATAAAATTTACGGAGAAATAAAGTGGCAACATGGAACAGCAGAGGTTTGCGGGGATCCACTCTGGAGGATCTTGTAAATCGTACAAATGAACAATACAGAGAAAAGGGACTGGCACTTATCCAAAAAATTCCCACTCCGATCACACCTGTCCGTATGGATAAGGAAAACCGTCATATTACGCTGGCATATTTCGAGCAACGAAGTACTGTAGACTATATTGGAGCAGTACAGGGCATCCCTGTCTGCTTTGATGCCAAAGAATGTGCGGCGGATACTTTTCCGCTTGCGAATATCCATCCTCATCAGGTGGAATTTATGCAGGCATTTGAAAAGCAGGGAGGGGTGGCTTTTTTTCTTATATTCTACAGCCATGAAAACCAGTTCTATTACCTTACACTGCGCAGTCTCCTTACTTTCTGGAACCGGATGCAGGAAGGCGGCCGCAAGAGCTTCCGGCGCGAAGAACTGGAGCCTCAGTACTATTTGAATAAAAAAAGCGGGTTTCTTGTGCCCTTTCTGGATGGGATTCAGATTGATCTTGATGAGAGGGAATAGAAGAGGGACGCGCAGAAATTTATTTTATTTCCGGTGCGGTTTCGGCATCTAAGAGTTTCTAAGGCAAAAAAAATCTGCTAAAAGCATGAGCCGTCTTCTCAAACTCGCTCCGTCGCCGACTTCGCTCAGACAGTGAAACAGCCGGCTCATAACGCAGATTTTTTTTGCCTAAGAAACTCTAGAGCGTGTCTGAAAAATCATTCCCGCAATCTGCACGCCCCACTTTGCGGGATATTTCACCCGAATTCAGTTGCCGTAGCCCGCTACGGCGCCCTCATCCGGGCAAAATATCCCACAAATTGTGACGCACATCTTGCAGAAAGCCTTTTTCAGACACGCTCTAAGATACCTGCAAATGCACCGGAAATAAAATAAATTTCTGCGCTGTGTATTGGCAGTAACCATGAAGAAATCAACTTGCTGGCATACTATAGCAAGCCTCTTATAATGTATATTGATTCAGTTCATCAGAGCGTAAAATCCTGCGTCAGATATCCTTGACGTGCGTCAGCACACCTGTAGGTATCTTCCTTGTCTTTCGCACTCGGCTGAACTGTCTTAAATGCATTAGTTAATAGACTTGCTATAGCCATCATAATCTTCCATATTGTGAGAACCAGCTCGGAAACATATTGTATTTGAGGTGCATTTGCAGGTGTCTTAGAGATTCTTAGTTTTCAGGAAATCTGCGTTATGAGAAGAAAAGCCCCTTGTCTGAGCGACAGCGAGTAATTCCGGGCTTTTCTTCTCATGGTTTTAGCAGATTTTCTGAAGACTTAGAAGCTCTTAGGCACCGAAACCGCACATCAAATACAATATGTTTCTGAGCGTCCCTCTGAATACACATAATGAACAGACAAAACAACAATATAATACATTAACTGTACTTGACATTTTTTTGAAAACCTATTATAATTCTATCTAGTTTCACATTACTTTAGTAACACGTTACTATACTAAAACAAATATAAAGTAATAATAAAAAGAATCACAACATAACCAAGAGGAGGACCACCCATGCAGCGTATTTTCCACACCCCTGAAGGTGTAAGAGACATCTACAACGGCGAATGCAGCCAGAAAAGAAAGGTACAGGAGAAAATCCATCGCGTCTTCCACCAGTATGGCTATGAAGACATAGAAACCCCGACATTCGAATACTTTGAAGTATTCAGCCGCGAAGTAGGAACCATCCCATCCAAAGAACTTTATAAATTCTTTGACAGAGAAGGCAATACCCTGGTACTCAGACCTGACTTCACCCCGTCTGTATCCAGAGCCTGTGCAACCTACTTTTCCCCGGACAAAGAACCTGTAAGCCTCTGCTACACAGGAAACACATTTATTAATAACACCAGCTACAGAGGACATCTCAAAGAAACCACACAGATGGGAGTAGAACGGATCGGTGATGAATCCGCAGATGCAGATGCAGAACTTCTTGCCATGACAGTGGAATGCCTTCTGGCAGCAGGTCTTACAGAATTTCAGGTCAGTGTCGGGCAGGTAGATTACTTCAAATCCTTATTAAAAGAAGCCGAACTCGGTCCGGAAGCAGAAGAACGTCTTCGTGTTTTGATCTCGCAGAAAAATTCTTTCGGAGTAGAAGAGTTTGTAGAAGAACAGAAACTCAAAGACAGTATGCAGAAAGCCTTTACTGAAATCCCACAGATGTTTGGTTCAGAAGAAGTCTTAAAGAAAGCCAGAAGTCTGACAAACAACGCCTGCGCACTGGAGGCAGTTTCCAGACTGGAAGAAATCTATGAGATTATGAAAAACTACGGATATGAAAAGTATATCTCTTTCGATTTTGGAATGCTTAGTAAATATCAGTACTATACAGGTATCATTTTCCAGGCATATACTTACGGAACCGGTGAACCTATGATCAAGGGAGGCCGTTACAATGGCCTGATGAAACACTTTGGCAAACCTGCGGCATCTATCGGATTTGCCCTTGAAGTAGATAACCTTCTTCTTGCACTTTCCAGCCAGAAACTGATCTCTGAGAAAGAGGAGAAGCCGGAAGTGATCGAATACGAGCCACAGAACCGTACAGAAGCCATTAAAGAGGCACAGAAACTTCGTGCAGAGGGCAGATGTGTGGCATTACGTTTGAAAAAGGAGGCCAGATAAGCCATGAGATACCTGACAGTTGCCCTGACAAAAGGCAGACTTGCCAACAAAACAATGGAGATGTTTGAGAAAGCAGGAATCACCTGCGAAGAGATGAAAGATAAAGATTCCCGTAAACTGATCTTTACTAATGAAGAACTGAAGATGAAATTCTTCCTTGCAAAAGGGCCGGATGTTCCTACCTATGTAGAGTATGGTGCGGCAGATATCGGAATTGTGGGAAAGGATACGATTCTGGAGGAAGGCCGTAAGCTTTATGAAGTGATGGATCTTGGATTTGGAAAATGTAAGATGTGTGTCTGCGGACCGGAGAGTGCCAGAGAAGTTCTGGAGAACAACCAGCTGATCCGTGTGGCGACTAAATATCCAAATATTGCCAAGGATTACTTCTTTAACAGAAAACACCAGACAGTAGATTTGATCAAATTAAACGGTTCCATTGAACTGGCACCCATCGTTGGTCTGTCTGAAGTGATCGTAGATATTGTGGAGACCGGAAGTACACTGAAGGAAAACGGACTGAAGGTGCTGGAAGAGGTCTGCCCGCTGTCTGCCAGAATGGTAGTCAATCAGGTGAGCATGAAGATGGAAAATGAGAGAATCCGTAAACTTATTGAAGACTTAAGAAGAGTTCTTCAGGAGGAGATGTAAAGATGCGTACAGTAAAATTAACAAAAGAATCAACAAAGGATATTCTTGAGAATCTGCTGAAAAGAAGCCCGAATAACTATGGGAAATTTGAATCCACAGTAGCTCAGATCCTTGATAAAGTAAAAAATGAAGGGGACGCAGCCCTTTTTGCCTATACAAAAGAATTTGACAAAGCTGATGTGACAAAAGAGACTATCCGCGTCACAGATGCAGAAATTGAAGAGGCTTATGCGCAGATTGATCCTGCACTTCTTGGAGTGATCCGCAAAGCTCTGGTCAATATCCGTCAGTATCATGAAAAACAGATCCAGAACAGCTGGTTTACAAGCACAACAGATGGAACTATGCTTGGACAGAAAGTAACACCGTTAAATCGTGTGGGTGTCTATGTACCCGGTGGAAAAGCAGTTTATCCGTCTTCTGTACTGATGAATATTGTACCTGCGAAAGTGGCAGGAGTCCCGCATATTGTTATGACAACACCGCCCGGAAAGGATGGCAAAGTATGCGCTTCCACACTGGTAGCAGCCAAAGAAGCAGGAGCAGATGAGATTTATAAGGTGGGTGGTGCACAGGCGATCGGTGCCCTTGCTTTCGGAACAGAGAGTATTCCGAAGGTAGACAAGATCGTAGGTCCCGGAAACATTTTCGTAGCTCTTGCAAAGAAAGCAGTATATGGCTATGTAAGCATTGACTCCATTGCAGGACCGAGTGAGATCCTTGTTCTTGCAGATGAGACAGCTAATCCGCATTTTGTGGCAGCTGACCTTCTTTCCCAGGCAGAGCATGATGAACTGGCATGTGCTATCCTGATCACTACAAGTGAGGAATTTGCGAAGAAAGTAGATGAAGAAGTAAAAGGTTTCGTGGAGGTTCTTTCCAGAAAAGAAATCATTCAGAAGTCTCTTGATAACTTTGGATACATTCTGATCGCAGAGGATATGGACGAGGCGATTGAGGCAGCCAATGAAATCGCTCCGGAACATATGGAGATCGTGACAGCCAATCCCTTTGAAGATATGATGAAAGTGAAGAATGCAGGTGCGATCTTTATCGGAGAGTACAGTTCCGAGCCACTGGGAGATTATTTTGCAGGTCCGAACCATGTACTTCCTACAAACGGAACAGCCAAATTTTTCTCAGCCCTTTCCGTAGATGATTTCATCAAGAAATCAAGTATTGTATATTACTCAAAATCCGCACTGCGTAATATACACAAAGATATCATTCAGTTTGCAACTTCTGAGCAGCTTACTGCACATGCAAATTCTATTGCAGTTCGTTTTGAGGATGAAGATAAAGAATAATGGTAAGGCTTTGAATCTGAAATCTGCTATAATGTAAACTGTAGTTTGCGCATTAAAACAATGGATTCAGAGTGTTTGAAAATAAGTAAGACAGAGAGGACTTAACCATGGCAAGAGAAGCCTCAGCAGAAAGAAATACAAAAGAAACAGAAATCAAATTAAAAATAAATCTGGATGGAACCGGATATTCTGATATTGAGACAGGTGTGGGATTTTTTAACCATATGCTGGATGGATTTACCCGTCATGGGCTCTTTGATCTCAGTGTCAGAGTCCATGGTGATCTTCAGGTGGATGACCATCACACCATCGAGGATACAGGAATTGTTCTGGGAACTGCATTAAAAGAAGCAATTGGTGACAAAAAGGGGATTAAGCGCTATGGAAGCTGCATCCTTCCCATGGATGAATCCCTGGTGCTCTGTGCGATTGATCTGTCCGGAAGACCTTACTTTGTATGGGATGCAGAGTTTACCACAGACAGGATCGGTGACATGTCCACGGAAATGGTAAAAGAGTTCTTCTATGCCATTTCCTATGCCTGTGGCATGAATCTTCATATCAGGGTTCTGGCAGGTGGGAATAATCACCATGTAGCAGAAGCAATGTTCAAAAGTTTTGCCAAAGCACTGGACGCAGCCACATCCTATGATCCAAGGATCACAGATGTTCTGTCTACCAAGGGCAGTTTGTAAAATTTGAAAATTTACGAAATGATTTATGGCAATCAATAAATTAGATGGAGACAGAAAATGGAAAATACAGTGAATTTAAAAAGCAGCATCGCATGGTCTGATTTTAAATTAAACAGTGATGGAATGGTACCTGTTATAGCCCAGGATTATCAGACAAACGAAGTGCTGATGCTGGCGTATATGAATGAAGAAGCATTTAATACCACTCTTGAAACAGGTAAAATGACTTACTGGAGCAGAAGCCGCAATGAACTCTGGACGAAGGGACTCACATCCGGACATCTCCAGTTTGTAAAATCCCTTACACTGGATTGTGACAATGATACGATCCTTGCTAAAGTAGAGCAGATCGGTGCAGCCTGCCATACCGGAAACAGAACCTGTTTTTTCAAAGCCCTGACAGAAGTGTAATGAATAACGCGATAATATACATACAAGCCAAAATTCCATTGCCGCAGGCAATCTGGAATGAATTTTGGCTACGTTACTGTGAACGGAGTGAACAGTAACACTAATGCCAAACATTAAAGGAAAATATACACGAATTGTATTGACATTTTTGTTAAAATGTGATAAAAAAAGAATATCCGAATTGAATATGTGCAATGTTATAACGCAAAGGTTGCATCGTACTTGATGCGCAAAAGAGAATCCGGTGAGAATCCGGAGCGATACCGTCACTGTGTATGGGAGCTGCTTTTCAGAAACCACTGGGAAACTGGGAAGGGAGAAACAGCGATGATCGAAGTCAGGAGAACTGCCTTGGCGTAGAATTTAAGGTCTGCGGTATACAGAACCTGTATTCTCATAACGATACATAGCTCTTTTATTAAATGAATCAGACAGAATCGAAATTACAGATATATCTGGTACATATAAACCATGTATTTATGGGAAAGCGGTAGCTGCAGAATATGCAGTTGCCTTTTTTGTGCATACAATTGTCCGGAAATACGAGAAATAAAAGAGGAAAAACGAAATGAAAAGAAAATCCATGTTAGCCTTATTACTGGCAGTATCCATGACCTGTTCCATGACAGCAGCAACAGGTACAGTTGCTTTTGCATCTGATGATGCAGCAACAGAAGAGGCTGCAGATGACACAGAAGCAGCTGCAGACGATGCAGATGCAGCAGATACAGAGGAAGCATCTGATGATACAACAGAAGCTTCTGATGATGATCAGAAAGCCGCAGACGAAGTTGGTGCCCTGATCGATAAGATTTATGTTCAGGAAAGAACAGACACAACTGACGAAGACTGCAAAGCAGCAAAAGAAGCATGGGACAAACTTACAGATGCTCAGAAAGAACTGGTAACAGGCGAAGAAGCAAGCCCTGAATACTTTGGACGTGACACAGGTGATGCTTCCAAAGATGATCCTCGTAACCAGGATGAGATTGGTGAGAATGAACTTCTTGTAGTAAGTTTTGGTACATCCTTCAACGACAGCCGTGCAGAGGATATCAAAGGAATCGAGGATGCCCTTGCAAAAGCATATCCGGACTGGTCAGTAAGACGTGCATTTACAGCACAGATCATCATCAACCATGTACAGGCAAGAGATGATGAAGTAATCGATAATATGCAGCAGGCTCTTGACCGTGCAGTAGCTAACGGTGTTAAGAATCTTGTTGTACAGCCGACACATCTGATGCATGGTGCAGAATATGATGAAATGACAGAGGCAATTGATGGATACAAAGACAAATTTGAATCTGTTGCAATTGCAGAGCCAATGCTCGGTGAAGTTGGTGATGACGCTACAGTGATCAATGATGACAAGAAAGCAGTTGCTCAGGCAATCACAGATGAAGCTTGCAAGGAAGCTGGATTTGATGATATGAAAGCAGCAGCAGATGCAGGCACAGCATTTGTATTCATGGGACATGGTACATCCCATACAGCTAACGTAACCTATGACCAGATGCAGACACAGATGGATGATCTTGGATTCACAAACGCTTTCATCGGAACTGTAGAGGGAGAACCGGAAGACACAGCATGTGACAAGGTTATCGAGAAAGTAAAAGAAGCAGGATTCAAGAATGTGATCCTTCGTCCTCTGATGGTTGTTGCCGGAGACCACGCTAACAATGATATGGCTGGTGATGATGCAGATTCCTGGAAATCTCAGTTTGAGGCATCCGGTGATTTCGACAGTGTTGACTGTCAGATCGCAGGTCTTGGAAGAATCGCAGCAGTAGAAGATCTGTATGTGGCTCATACAAAAGCAGCAATTGATTCTCTTGGAGCATCTGACGATGCAGCAGCAGAAGATACTGATGCCAAAGCAACAGATGACAGTGCAGACGATGCACAGGCAGATGACGCAGCTGAGACAACAGCTGATACTGCAGAGGCTGACGCTGAATAAAAAATATTGTTCAAACAAGATAAACTGCCCGGAGAACTTGCAAAAGTTTCCGGGCAGATATATTATATGATAAGAAAAAAAGAAGTCATAGCAATTCCATAAAATACTGCAAACAGTTCGCACGTTTCTGTTCATTCCGTTCACAGTAACGTGCGCACATCTGAGAAAGATCCAGAGGAACTGTCTTAATTGCATTATTTTCTGGAATTACTATAATATATTTGCCATCACCTGTTCAAAAGCCTGTTGCTCTGCAGCAGATGGGTTGAACAGCACGATAGAAAAAACTATAAAAAATATGAAGATAAGGGAGAAGAAATAATCATGAAGAAACGTTCATTTACATTATTAATGTCAGCACTTACTATTTCAGCTACTCTGATCGGTACAAGCCCGGTTGCTGCAAAGACAGATACTGATACGGCAACAGAAGAAACCACTGATAAAGAAGAAACAACTGCAAAAGATGCTGATTCAGAAAACACAGATAATAAAGAAACAGATGCATCCAAGAGTGATACATTAGAGGATGGCACCTACACAGCAGAATTTGATACAGACAGCGGAATGTTCCATGTAAATGAAGCAAACGATGGAAAAGGAACCCTTACAGTAAAGGATGGCAAGATGACTATCCATGTAAGCCTTGCTTCTAAGAAAATTGTAAACCTTTTCGTCGGAAAGGCAGAAGATGCACAGAAAGACGGGGCAGAGGTTCTTGAGCCAACCACAGATACTGTTACATACAGCGATGGAATGAGTGAGGAAGTATATGGATTTGATATCCCGGTACCCGCAATTGATGAAGAATTCGATGTAGCTTTGATCGGAACAAAAGGAAAATGGTATGACCATAAGGTAAGTGTCAAAAATCCTGTAAAATCCGATGATACAGATGCAAAAAAAGATGATAAAGAAAATAAAGATGCAGATTCCAAAGCAGATGACACAGACAAAGATGCGAAAGACAGTAAGACAAGTGAAGGTAAGACTCTGGCAGATCTGAATCTTGAAGACGGCGATTATACCATGGATGTAACTCTCACAGGCGGTTCAGGAAGAGCAACCATTGATTCTCCTGCAGCCATTAATGTAGAAGGCGATAAAGCTACAGCAACTATCGTATGGAGCAGTCCGAACTATGATTATATGCTTGTGGATGGTGAGAAATATGAGCCGGTTAATAAAGACGGAAACTCCACTTTTGAAATCCCTGTCAGCGTATTTGATGCAGAGATGGAGGTAACAGCAGATACAGTAGCAATGAGTGAGCCTCACGAGATTGACTACACCTTAAATTTTGATTCCACAACTGCCAAAGAAGCAGAAAAAACAGCAAAATAATCACATACAAACAAAGAAACAATTATGAAGATGAAAAACATAATAAAGAAACAGCAAAAAACAATATTTATCGGTTTTATGTCAGTTGCATTATTTATTATCTGTATATGCACTGTCTGTACAGCATACGCAGCAGATAAAGACAATGCAAAAACTCCTGTGGATATCCCGGGACTTACCTATGATCACAGTATGGAACTTTCCTACGCAGAAGAATTCAGCGTAGACTATTACAATGATGGCTATGCTCTGATTACTATCAATCAGGAAGGACAGTTTCTTGTAGTTCCAGAGGGAAAAAAGGCTCCAAAGGGGCTTGAAAAAGATATCACAGTTATTCAACAACCGCTGAACAACATCTATCTGGTAGCAACCTCTGCCATGGATCTTTTCCGCGCAATTGACGGTATTGACAGCATTCGTCTTTCAGGAACTCAGGAGAATGGATGGTATATCCAGGAAGCAAAAGATGCCATGGAATCCGGAAAAATGATTTATGCAGGCAAGTACAATGCACCGGATTATGAACTGATCCTGGATGAAGGCTGTGGTCTTGCCATTGAATCAACTATGATCCATCATAATCCGGAGGTGGAAGAGAAACTGGAACAGTTTGGTATCCCGGTAATGGTAGAACGTTCCAGTTATGAGAGCCATCCTCTGGGAAGAACTGAATGGATGAAACTCTATGCTGTGCTTCTCGGAAAGGAAGATGTAGCTGAGAAGGCATTTAAGGAGCAGACAGACAAGCTTGACAAAGTTCTGACCTCTGATGATAAAGATACAGGTAAAACAGTAGCATTCTTTTATATTAATTCCACAGGTGCTGTCAATGTGCGAAAGAATGGTGATTATGTTTCAAACATGATCGAGCTTGCAGGCGGCAAATATGTTCCCGAAGATACAGGAGAAAGTGATAACGCTTTGTCTACCATGAATATGCAGATGGAAGAATTTTATGCCAAAGCAAAAGATGCGGACTATATCATCTATAACAGTACTATCGACGGTGAACTTTCTAGTATTGATGAGCTGCTGGCAAAAAGTAATCTTCTGGCAGATTTTAAGGCAGTGAAGGATGGAAATGTGTGGTGTACGGGTAAAAATCTTTTCCAGGAAACCACCGAGCTTGGAACCATGATCGAAGATATTCATACAATCCTTACCACAGATGATGATTCACTGGATGAACTTGTATATATGCATAAGTTAAAATGATATTTGTAAATCCTCGGCACACTTGAATTCGCATTCTATGCGATTGGTATAGTTATTTACGAATGGCATTGAAATATGTTTGCGGGATTCTGCAGAACTGCCAAAAGCAGGAAATATAAAAACAAAAGGAACAAAAAATATGGATGACAAAAAACGTACAGCCAGATACTGGATAGCATTTTTTATACTGGCGGTGTTTCTGGTGATTTTATTTGTCTGGAATGTAAATGCCGGAAGCATTCATCTTTCAGTGGGTGAGATTCTGAATATTATTTTCAGACATCAAGGAGATGCGACTGCTTACAATATAATATGGGAAATCCGTCTTCCCAGGATTCTGTCAGTGATCATTCTTGGAGGAGCACTTTCTGTATCCGGATTTCTTCTTCAGACATTTTTTAATAACCCTATTGCAGGTCCCTTTGTACTTGGAATTTCTTCAGGAGCCAAGCTGGTAGTTGCACTTCTGATGATTTATTTTCTGAGCAGATCTATTTCCATGGGTTCTGCAGCCATGATCATTGCAGCGTTTATCGGTTCTATGATTTCCATGGGATTTGTCCTGCTGGTTGCCAAAAAAGTCCACAACATGTCCATGCTGGTTATCAGCGGTGTCATGATCGGTTACATCTGTTCTGCAGTTACAGATTTCGTAGTTACATTTGCGGATGACTCCAATATCGTCAATCTTCACAACTGGTCACTGGGAAGTTTTTCAGGAATGTCCTGGGGTAATGTGAAAGTAATGGCAATAGTAGTTCTGCTCACAATGGTGATCGTGTTCTTTATGTCTAAGCCTATCGGTGCCTATCAGCTGGGTGAAGTTTATGCCCAGAATATGGGAGTGAATATCAAGCTGTTCCGCATAGGACTGATTCTCTTATCCAGTATTCTGTCTGCCTGTGTGACAGCTTTTGCAGGACCAATTTCTTTTGTTGGCATTGCAGTGCCTCACATTGTAAAAAGCCTGCTGAAAACAGCCAGACCGCTCCTTGTGATCCCGGCTTGCTTTCTGGGAGGGGCAGTATTCTGTCTTTTCTGTGATCTGATCGCCAGAACCGTATTTGCACCTACAGAACTCAGTATCAGTTCCGTAACAGCAGTGTTTGGCGCACCGGTTGTAATCTATATCATGATCCGCAGACAGAAGAGAAATTGATATAAAAAGCAGGAGCAGAATATGCTATCCGGGCAGATTACTATAAGATGCAGCATAAAAAAGGAAAACAGGAAAAAATATGTCAGAGAAAATAGCAGATGTAATAAAGGAAACAGAAAATAACAAAGCAGACCGGCAGGAACAGTATTTTTTCCGTACGGATCAGCTGACTGTGGGATATGACGGAAAACCTCTTATCAGAGAAATCAATATTCAGCTGAAAAAGGGAGAAATCCTCACTCTCATCGGTCCTAACGGTGCCGGAAAATCCACTATTCTTAAAAGCATCACCAGACAGCTTGCCACGATCAGCGGTACTGTTTATCTGGATAAAGAGAAAATGGCAAAGATGACCAATAAAGAGGTCTCTCAGAAACTGGCAGTCGTGCTCACAGAGCGTATGCGTCCGGAACTGATGACTTGCGAAGACATTGTAGCCACAGGGCGTTATCCTTATACAGGAACTTTGGGAATACTCTCCGCAGAGGATAAGACAAAGGTAAAGAAATCAATGGAAACCGTCCATGCATGGGATTTAAAAGACAGGGATTTTACAGCCATCAGTGATGGTCAGAGACAACGAATCCTTCTTGCCCGGGCTATCTGTCAGGAGCCGGAGATCATTGTACTGGATGAGCCGACTTCTTTTCTGGATATCCGTCATAAGCTGGAACTTCTTACCATTTTGAAACAGATGGTGCTGGATCATCAGCTTACAGTGATCATGTCGCTGCATGAGTTGGATCTTGCACAGAAAATATCTGATAAAGTTATCTGTGTACATGGAGAATATATAGAAAAATATGGTGCTCCGGAAGAAATCTTTACTTCTGAGTATATTCGGAAGTTGTATGGAATTACCAGAGGAAGCTATAATGCTGCTTTTGGATGTGTGGAGATGGATCCGCCCAGAGGTGAACCTCAGGTGTTTGTAATTGGCGGTAATGGAAGCGGAATTCCGTATTATCGAAAACTGCAGAGACAGGGAATTCCGTTTGCGGCAGGAGTGCTTCACACGAATGATGTAGACTGTCAGGTAGCCGGTGCACTTGCAGACCAGGTGATTACAGAGAAACCTTTCGAAAGTATTTCACAGGAATCTTATGATAAGGCTGTGAAATTGATGAAAAAATGTCAGAAAGTTATCTGTCCTCTGAAAGACTTCGGAACAGTGAATGCCGCAAACAGGGAACTGCTTCGCCTTGCGCGGGAGCTGGGAATACTGGCAGAGCTATAGGTTACTGTTCACTCCGTTCCCAGCAACACGCTTCGCGATGCACAGAATTTATGCTAATCGCATAAATTCGCGCAGTATGTCTCGGGTTTTCTGTGACCTTCGCTCACAAAAAACACCTCGCGGGATATTAGCAGTGAACAGTAACAGCTATAGTACATCGTTTTCGAAATAATATTATTATTTCATGTATATGTATGCTATAATGGATACCATCAATCATCCAAAGGAGAGAAATATGGATAAGTTATACATTGTTATCCCGGCATACAATGAGCAGGATAACATTGAACAGGTCATTAATGACTGGTATCCTGTTATAGAGAAGCATAACGGAAACGGTCAGTCACGTCTGATTGTCATTGATGACGGGAGCAAAGATTCTACATATGAAAAACTGAAACAGTGTACAAAGACACGCCCTCTGCTGATTCCGATAACAAAACCAAACGGCGGTCATGGTGCAACTGTGCTTTATGGCTATAAGTATGCACTCAAAAATGGTGCAGATTACATTTTCCAGACAGATTCAGACGGCCAGACACTGCCGGAAGAATTTGAACCGTTCTGGAAACGAAGACAGAAATATGATATGGTCATCGGCTGGAGAAAAGACAGGCAGGATGGAATATCACGTGTTTTTGTAACAAAAACTCTGAAACTGGTTATCCGTATCTGTTTTGGGGTAAATCTGACAGATGCCAACACTCCGTACCGTTTGATGAAAGCAGAGACGATGGCCAGGTACATACATCTGATTCCGAAGGACTTTAATCTTTCCAATGTACTTCTGGCTGTTATTTATAAGAAGAAGGGATGCAGCATCAAATTTCTTCCTGTCACATTCAGACCTCGTCAGGGCGGGGTGAATTCCATTAACATGAAGAAAATCTGTAAGATCGGAAAACAGGCGGTAATAGATTTTGTGAAATTGAACAGGATTATCCGCCGAACATAAAAAATGATGAAAAAAAACTGTTGTTCCTACAGTGATCGTGAGGAACAGCAGTTTTTTTGTTGTTATATTTTCAGATAAATGTCGAACTATATCATAAGATGTCGGACGAAATAAATTGACATTTTCTTTAAACAAAATTACAATTATAGTTGTAATAAGACAGAAAACGGTATGTACCGATCTGCACACATCGGGTACATAACACACATAACACAACGCATCAACATATAACAAAACAACACACACAGGTAACAAGGTTACCACAAATGTAAAAATAATAATAGGGAGAAAAGAATAAGATGAACAAAATGAATGAATTGTGCGAAATGGAATTAACAGGTCGTTACGAGGAGAAACTTTCTGCTCTGAAAGCGGAAATCAGTGCAGCAGATGAGTATATCAGGCAGGATAACAGTGACCTGACGGAATTTGAGAACCGATATGAGCGCTTAGATATCCCGTATCGTGTAAAAAGATTTCTGGATGACTATATTGCGTGTATGCAGACAAAATATGAACGTCTTGCAGACCTGTGCTATCTGGCGGGAGAACAAGGATTATAAAAAAATCTTGTTTTATCTGTCGAAATAAAGTATTGTAGTAATATACTATATTTACGACAGATAAGGAGAAAATGCGTTATGTACAGAAAGAAAAATTTTATAAGTCTGGGAATGAGCCTGGTTCTGGCAGCAGGAATTACAGTAACACCTGTAACAGCAGCAGATTTCACAGATGGTACAGTTCCTGAATTTAATTCAGATGATGCAACAGAATTTGATGTACAACAGGAAACTGCGGATAATGCGGAGTTTGCATCAGATACAGAGGATAGCATTTCGGACAAAGCAGGTTCAAATGAAGCAGATTCAGACGAAGAAGTCTTTGCAGAGGCTGTAATTCCGGACGAAAACGGTGCTGTGGATAACAGACAGCTTCTGGAGAAATATCTGAATGACATTCTGTACGGACAGGATCCGGACACACAGCCAGCAGCTTCTCTGGGTGAGGATGTATTGAATGGACAGCAGCAGACCTTATATGAGGAACTTAAGAGTAAAATCAGCGCAGTGGCATCGAAAGGTGGTTCTACCAGGTTTAAAGTCAGTTCAGATCTGGGACTGACCTGGCAGACAACAGCAAGCGGTAATGCGCTCAAAAGAGAAGTAGCCGCACACCTTAATGAACTGGATATTTCAAAGATTATCGATTGCCTGGCTGTAGATTGTCCATATGAATTGTACTGGTACGAAAAGACTGCAGCTACTACTTGGCAGTATGGTTACAGCACAAAGGCAACAGGAAACAAAACAACTGTAAAAATTGAAAATCTTTCCATATCTATGCCGGTGATCAGCAGTTATGCTTCCGGTAAATATAAAGTAAATGCAGGGATTGTACAGCTTGCAAAAAGTGCAGCAGAAAATGCCAGAATGATCGTAAAAGAATTTCAGGGTTATACAGAGACAGAAAAGCTGTACGGATATAAAGAAATGATCTGCTACCTGACTTCCTACAATGATGATGTGACGGAGGATGATGAATACGGAGATCCATGGCAGTTAATCTATGTTTTTGACGGAGATGACAGTACTAATGTGGTCTGTGAAGGTTATTCCAAGGCATTTCAGTATCTGTGCGATCTCAGTGACATTACCTGCTATACAGTGACCGGTATGATGAATGGCGGTACAGGTGAAGGTCCTCATATGTGGAATATTGTGGCAAATAACGGTAAATATTATATGGCAGATATCACAAACAGCGATGAAGGAACAGTTGGAGAAGACGGAGGTCTGTTTCTGGATACTCCGATTTCAGGAAGTATTTCCCGGGGCTATATATATGCGACAGACAGTGCGAATATATATTTTGCATATGACAAAGAAGCAAAGAGCTTATATGGAACCGGAAAAAATTCCATTCTTTATATGACGAAGGAAACGTATTCTGCTGATGATCTGACTGCAAAACCGGCAAAAACTTCAATTACAGGTATATCAAACAGGACTGCCGGAAAACTTGTGATTACATGGAAAAAGGCAAAGAGTGCAGACGGATATGAGATCTACCGCCGGGCAGGAACCACTAATCCATACGTAAGAGCAGCGGTAATTAAATCCGGTTCAACTACAAAATACACAAATGCAAAACTGAAAAAAGGACATACATATTATTACAGAATCCGTTCATACAGATATGATGAGAATGGAAGAAAGATATACAGCGGCTGGTCAACAGTAAAGAAGCAGAAGGTAAAATGAAATCGGTAATCAGAAAAAGACACAAAGGATAACGTGGATAAAACAATGATGAAAGTACTTTCGTAAAAACAGAGTACACAGTTTCAGGGGATTTTCTTGCCATATGTGGAACATCATGATACAATGAGACACGATATGACAGAGAGAACCCCTGAAATTTTATTATGCTATAAGAAATTACTCCATAATACTCTTATAATATAATAAAGCAGTATTTTTATAATGCTGTAAATATCTGGAAAATATGGGAGGAATAAATATAAATGTGTGGAATTGTTGGATTTACAGGTAATCATCAGGCAGCACCTATATTATTATATGGTCTGTCCAGACTTGAATACAGAGGTTATGATTCAGCGGGACTTGCAGTTCGCGACGGCGAAGGTGATACAGAGGTTATTAAAGCGAAAGGCAGACTGAAAGTTCTTGCAGATAAAACTAATAATGGAGAATCTGTACCTGGAACATGTGGTATCGGACATACCCGTTGGGCGACACATGGAGAACCATCTGAGACAAATGCGCATCCCCATATGAGTGATGACGGTAACGTAGTAGCAGTTCATAATGGAATCATTGAGAATTATCAGGAACTGAAAGACAAACTGATCCGCAATGGCTATGAGTTTTATTCGTCTACAGACACTGAAGTAGCAGTTAAACTTGTAGATTATTATTATAAGAAATATCTCGGAACACCGGTAGATGCCATTAACCATGCAATGGTCCGTATCCGCGGTTCCTATGCTCTTGCGATCATGTTTAAAGACTACCCGGGAGAGATTTATGTGGCAAGAAAAGACAGCCCGATGATCCTTGGGGTGGAGAACGGTGAATCTTACATTGCATCCGATGTTCCTGCAATTTTAAAATACACCAGAAATGTATATTATATTGGAAATCTGGAGATGGCTCGTATCAGAAAAGGGGAGATCACGTTCTACAATCTGGATGGTGATGAGATCCAGAAAGAGCCGAAAACAATTGAATGGGATGCAGAAGCGGCGGAGAAAGCGGGATTTGAACATTTCATGATAAAAGAAATTCATGAACAGCCGAAAGCAGTTCGGGATACTTTGAATTCTGTACTCAAAGATGATCGTATTGATCTCTCAGAAGTAGGTCTTACAGATGAGGAGATCAAAAAGATCAGCCAGATTTATATTGTAGCATGTGGCTCTGCTTACCATGTGGGAATGGCAGCCCAGTATGTGATTGAAGATCTGACAAGGATTCCGGTACGTGTGGAACTGGCATCGGAATTCCGATACAGAAATCCGATTTTAGATCCGGAAGGTCTTGTGGTCATTGTCAGCCAGTCAGGGGAAACAGCAGACAGCCTTGCGGCACTTCGTGAGGCGAAACAGAGAGGTATCCGTACACTGGGAATTGTCAATGTGGTAGGTTCTTCCATTGCCAGAGAAGCGGATAATGTTTTTTACACTCTGGCGGGACCGGAAATTTCTGTAGCAACTACCAAGGCATACAGTACTCAGCTGATTGCCTCCTATGCACTGGCAGTGCAGTTTGGAAAAGTCAGAGAACAGATTACAGAAGAAAAATATCAGGAGCTGATTGCAGAGCTGAAAACACTTCCGGATAAGATTACCAAGATCATTGAAGATGACAAAGAGCGTATCCAGTGGTTTGCGGCTAAGCAGGCAAATGCCAGGGATGCTTTCTTTATCGGGCGTGGTATTGACTATGCCATTAGTATGGAAGGCAGCCTTAAGATGAAAGAAGTCAGTTATGTACACACAGAAGCTTATGCGGCCGGAGAGCTGAAACATGGCACAATCTCTCTGATTGAGGACGGAACTCTTGTGATCGGTATTCTCACGCAGAATCATCTCTATGAGAAAACAGTCTCCAATATGGTAGAATGTAAGAGCCGCGGTGCATACCTGATGGGACTTACCACATATGGACATTATAATATAGAAGATACTGCAGATTTCACAGTTTATATTCCGAAAACAGATTCACACTTTGCAACTTCACTGGCAGTTATTCCTTTGCAGCTGCTTGGCTACTATGTCAGCGTAGCCAAAGGCCTGGATGTAGATAAGCCGAGAAATCTGGCTAAGAGTGTAACTGTGGAATAGTGCCGGTTCACCAGTAATGAAAACAATATAATATGTAGCGTAATGCCACAGACTGTAAAGGATTAATACGGTCTGTGGCATTTTTTTTCAAAACCCCAGAATCTCATGAAAATAGATCTGATTTTGAATAACAGAAGGATGTTCCGGTTTCAGTGTTCTGGCTTTCCGGTGAAATTCAAAAGCTTCTTTGTGCATTCCGGATTTGTCTAGACATACACATAATTGCAGAAATGGTATGAAATTATGGCAGTCCGGAATATAGAATCCTCCGTTTTGGCTGTTGTCCGGTGCAAGAAGTGCCTGATGATACCAGTGAGCTGCCATGGAAAAGTTCTGTTTCATAAAAAATATTTTCCCAATCTCACAGCATATTTCGGCTCTTGGAATATCTGACATGAAACTGTGAAACAGTATCTCAAGAGCATACTGGTCATTGCCTGATGCCTGATAACAATAGGAGAGAACCAGACAACTGTCCAGTCTGTTTTCAATCCAGCCGTCCGGCTCTTTCAGAAATTTTTTCAGAACACAGATGGCATACTCGTATTGCTTATGATAAAAAAGTTCCCGGCCATAATAAAATAAGTCTCTGGGTTCCAGAGGCTCTCCTTCTTCGATCATCTGTTGATAGATGTGCAGATTTCGAAAGGAAGAGCAGGGTTTTATTTTGCGATGTTCAATCTGTATGGGAGAATAAAGGATGTTCCCGGTGGGAATGATGGATTCATGAACTCTTCCCCGCCATCTGAAATTTCGGGAAGTTTTTAAGATGCGTTCTCTGTAACAGGAGAATGCAGCATGATTCCATTCATCGAAATCTGTGACATAATCCATCATAACCATATCTGTGTTCGGACTCAGTGTTTCTTTTAATTGTTTTAGTCTGTACAGATTTTCCTGAGTGATCATGTCGTCTGCATCCAGCCACATCCAGTAATCAGTACTGACTTTTTCCGAAATAAAATTCCGGGCAGCAGAAAAATCATTTTTCCATGGAAAATCATAAACTTCTGCTGTAAATTCTCTGATAATTTCTTTGGTCCTGTCTGTAGAACCGGTATCACAGATAAGAATTTTGTCTACAATTTCTTTCATGGGTTTCAGGATACGCGGCAATACTTTTTCTTCATTTTTTACAATCATACAAAGGCTGAGAGAAATCATGGAAGACAATTTAAAGCACCTTTTGAGAAAATCAGGAGGAGCATTTGCCCCTCCTGAGGTTTAAGTTGCAAGAAGTCCGGCTGCGCGGAGATTTGCGAGAAGCTGATTAAACTGGGTTACAATATCTGTCTGACCTGTGGCATCTGCTACGGCCGCTGCCGGAGCTACAGTACCGGCAGGTCCGGTAGCACCAGTGGCACCAGTAGGTCCGGCAGCACCAGTAGGTCCGATAGGCCCGGCAGGGCCAGTAGGTCCGATAGCTCCGGAAGGTCCGGCAGCGCCAGTGGCTCCGGTAGCTCCGACAGGTCCGGTAGCGCCAGTGGCTCCAACAGGTCCGACAGGACCTGGGTAGCCTTGAAGTCCGGGTTCACCCTGGGGGCCCTGAGGTCCCATTGGACCAACGGGACCGGGACAGCCTCTGGGTCCGGTAGGACCAGGACAACCGCGCGGCCCCTGAGGTCCCTGACAGTCACAGCTGCAGCGATTGTTATTGTTACAACAGGATGTACCGGATAATTCCGGATCATCTGAGGTATGATGACTAAACAGCATAGAAAAGTATCACCTCTGGAAAAATCTTATATCGTCAGACTAGACAGTCTGCCTGGCAGACTGTAATTTTACAGGACATTCCGGCAGTTGTTGTGGAATCTGACAATAATAGATTGCAGTTCTCGATATTAGTATATGTTTCATATGTGAGTTTGTGACTTACTATTGTATAACTGTCAACTACCCATTACCTAAAGGCAATGGGCTTGTAACTGCCCAGTCGTAGTAACGGTTTACGCCTTCGACCTTTTATCCCCAATAGGTATTGCTACCTAAAGTGGTGCTACATCATAGGGTGGTTGACAGCATCCTTTACAGACAAGATATACTCATCTGTAACCGTATCAGGTACTAAACTTCCCATGCTATACAGCAAACATTCTTTTACGGGTAAGATTTTACGCAATACGCGAGTTTTTTACTTTATAGGAAAGAAATATAAAAACTGCTGTGGAAAATAATTATATTTTCCTGACAGGATAATTATCAAAAATGAAAAGAGTCTGATGCATAAAACATATAGGTTTATGCGTTGGATTCTTTTTTGTCTCTTGCCCAATAAGTTCCGGTATGCTATGATAAACAAAAGCATATTTTCTAATTATCTAAATCTATGTAATTGCCTGGTATTTTCGACAGTTACAGCCAAATCTCAATTCATATACAGATCATGAATCTGTTCTTTCAGAAAAGTCATGCTTTAATTTTCACTATTTATTTCTAGCAGGAGTTTTCTAAAAGACAGGAACTCCTGAACATATTTATTAAGGAGGTTATAAGATGCTGTATAAGAAGACAGAAAAGCTATCAATAATAAAGAGGGAGGGTGAGATAATGGGTATGTTTGTAAATCCGAATGCTGCAGCATTTCAGTGTGCAGTCAATTCAGAAGTATATATAGACAAAACGGGATTATTGGAATATACAAATAAAGTATTGGGCACAAATGCCAGGTTTATATGTAACAGTCGTCCGCGCAGATTCGGGAAATCTGTTACTGTAGATATGCTGACTGCATATTACAGTAAAGGATGCGACACTGAAAAAATGTTTTCAGGACTGGAAATCAGCAAATGTCCGGATTTTTACGAACATTTAAATAAATATGATGTCATTCATTTTGATGTACAATGGTGCTGTATATCAGCAGGTTCCAGTGAGAATTTAATTTCATATATCACGAATATCGTTGTTTCCGAATTAAGAGAGACTTATCCTGAAGTCAATCTGGTGGAAAACAGCACTATATATGGAGCAATGGCACGCATTAATACTGTATTAGGAAAACAGTTTATTGTAATCATTGATGAATGGGATGTTCTGATTCGTGATGAAGCCCATAATCAGGCAGCACAGGAAATGTATATTGACTTTCTCAGAAACATGTTTAAAGGAATTGAGGCATCAAAATATATCGCACTTGCATATCTGACCGGAATTTTACCGATAAAGAAATTAAAAACCCAGTCTGCCTTAAATAATTTCACCCAGTTTACAATGCTTAATGCCGGCCCATTGACACCATATATCGGTTTTAATGAAGATGAAGTAATCGATTTGTGTGAAAAATATGAGATAGATTTTGCAGAAGTGAGGCGGTGGTACGATGGTTACCGTCTTGGAGATTACCATGTATATAATCCAAATGCGTTAGTAAATCTGACAATTATGCGGACATTCCAGAGCTACTGGTCACAGACAGGAACCTATCTGTCAATCCTGCCACTGATCAACATGGATTTTGATGGTCTGCGGACATCCATCATAGAAATGCTGTCCGGTTCCTCTGTAGAAGTAAATGTCAATGAATTTCAGAATGATATGGTCAGCTTCGCAGACAAAGATGATGTATTGACTCTGCTGATCCACCTGGGTTACCTTGCCTACGACCAGAGAACCCAGAGAGCTTACATTCCTAATGAAGAAATCCGTCAGGAATTTCGTGCCGCAACCAAACGAAATAAATGGAATGAACTGATCGAATTCCAGCAGGAATCTGAGAAACTACTGGAAGCCACCTGGGAAATGGATGCAGAAACAGTTGCTGAACAGATAGAGAAAATCCATGCAGAATACACATCAGTGATTCAGTACAATAACGAGAATTCCCTGAGCAGCGTACTCAGCATTGCCTACTTAAGTGCAATAAAATACTATTTTAAGCCAATCCGGGAACTCTCGACAGGAAGAGGCTTCGCAGATTTTGTCTTCATCCCCAAACCACTGTACAGAGACTATTATCCTGCATTACTCGTCGAACTGAAATGGAACAAAGACGCAGAAACTGTTCTGAATCAGATAAAAGAACGAAAATATCCAGAGTCATTACAGCAGTATACAGGAGATATTTTGCTGGTGGGGATCAACTACGATAAAAAAGAAAAAGTACATCAGTGTGTAATCGAAAAATGGTTTCCACTGTGTATATAGAACGTAACTTCAAAAGAATCATATAAGTTATGAGAAAAGACATTCTACCCCAGTGGATGGAATGTCTTTTTTATATAATTTTTAGCTTGCATCTATGTAAAATTGATATCAGAAAATTCCCTCTTTTTATGTTGACATTACTAAAAGCAAGACTATAATGAAAACCGAAAAAAGAATCTGACTCGATTGGAAAGGGGAAGTTAATTATGAGTACAGTTTTGCCAAGAGAAGAAGCAGTAGAAACAATTTTTTCTAAAATTTTGGCTTCGCCGGAAGCATCCGGACGATTAAGCGGAGTTTTTTATGACCATATAGATGACGACCATCGTCTGACAGATAATGACAGAGATCATTTCCTGCAGGTATTGTTTCATGCGTACCAGAACGGTGATATCAGTGCACTGCTGTTGGAATTATGCGGCAGAAGTATGTTTGACCTGTTAAGGGAGGCTTATCTGATCCCGAAGAAATTCCACGGAAAAGCAGGAGAGAACCCGGTGCTCCTTACAGATGCAGCCGGAGAACTTCTTCCCGGGGAAAAGGTTTCAGCCAGAGAATATGCAAAATTCAAGGAAACATATGAACATCATGAATGTGCCCCCAGATCTGCGCTGTATCTTGCAGATGGTTATGATCTTGTCCGTACCTATACAGAAGGTCTGAACATTACAGAAGAAAAAGATAACCGTAAACGTGGTGTCCTGGCTCTTTATGCACTTCCCGACACCTGTAAACTGGGTCTGACAGAAGCACAGGCATATGCCGTTGTATGGGATGCTTTCCAGAAGATTCAGGAAGAAGCCCCAAGAGCTATGGTATACTACGGACAGGAAACAGGTCTGAAGAAAGAGAATCCGGATAAACCCTATGATGAAATTGGAATTCTTCTTCCTATCCATGAATTTGAGAAAAAAATGCTGCAGCATTTAGACGAGATTGACGGAATCGTACTGGCATGCAGAGAGAAAATGATGGAGAAAGCAGGAAATGACAGTCTGCAGCTTTAACAAATCAAGCAAGTAGCAAAGCGGATGATTTTATCCGATTGACAATATAGAATGAGGAAGTGAGAAAAATGCCGCAGGAAGTGATTAAAAAGAACCATATGGATGTTGCCTGGCATGAGTATACAGATGAAAATGGGGAAAATGTACCAGTTGTAGATTCCAGCATCGCAGAGAAAGCATCCGTTATCGGACGTGTGGGGATTATGTTTCTCTCATGCGGTACCGGAGCATGGAGAGTGAGAAGTTCCATGAATACACTGGCAGAAGCACTTGGCATTACGTGTACGGCGGATATTGGTCTGATGTCCATTGAATATACATGTTATGACGGAGAAAATGGTTTTACCCAGTCGTTGTGCCTGACTAATACAGGCGTAAATACTTTGAAGTTAAATCGTCTGGAACACTTTATCCGAAACTTTGAAAAAGAAGGAAAGCATATGTCAGGAGAACAGCTGCATACATTTCTTGACAATATTGAAAAAACACATGGTCTATATTCCCCGCCTGCACTGGGACTTGCTGCAGCGATCGCATGCTGCGGATTTACATTCCTTCTTGGGGGCGGTCCGATCGAGATGTTCTGTGCATTTGTCGGGGCAGGAATTGGAAATTATCTCCGCTGCAAATTGACCAAACACCATTTTACATTGTTCTTATGTATTGTGTCTTCTGTATCTCTGGCATGTTTTGCATATGCAGGTCTGCTCAAACTTGGAGAAATATTATTTGGTATTTCTGTTCAGCACGAAGCGGGATATATCTGTGCAATGCTCTTTATCATACCGGGATTTCCGTTTATTACCAGTGGTATTGACCTTGCAAAACTGGATATGCGTTCAGGAATAGAACGTCTGACTTATGCTTTGATCGTTATTCTGGTAGCTACTATGTCAGCATGGATCATGGCACTGATCCTGCATTTGAAACCTGTAGATTTTATAAAACTTTCACTGTCAACAGAGCAGTGGATCTTATTCAGGCTTCTTGCAAGTTTCTGCGGAGTGTTTGGATTCTCTATCATGTTTAACAGCCCGGTTCGTCTGGCAGTCGCAGCAGCCGGGATAGGAGCAGTTGCCAATACTCTGAGACTGGAACTGGTAGACCTTGCAAATATTCCTCCTGCTGCAGCCGCATTTATTGGTGCACTTACTGCGGGACTTCTGGCGTCCCTGCTGAAGAATAAAGTCGGATATCCAAGGATATCTGTAACAGTTCCCTCAATCGTTATCATGGTTCCGGGATTATATTTATACAGAGGATTTTATAATCTTGGTATTATGTCATTATCAGTAGCTGCATCCTGGTTTGCGTCTGCAATCCTTATCATTGCAGCGTTGCCATTAGGGCTAATCTTTGCACGTATTCTGACAGATAAAGCTTTCAGATACTGTACTTAACCGAATCAAAAATCAGGGAAATCCCCAACCACTGCTTAAATTGCAAAAAGCAACAAGCAGTGGTTGGGGATTTGTTCGTGCAAGTATCTACTCCAATAGGAAAATGTGAAAATTATATCAAACTAACAAACAATTTTATGCTTCCAAACAAATATTTAAACGAAAAAATTGTTCAGGTTTCTGTACAAAAGCTCTTGTCAATTTTTTGACAATGTGTTATCATTAAGACGTCAATTTTGTTAGGAGAAAAGGAGTATTAAGATTATGAGCAGTAAAATTACTATCATTGGAGCCGGCAGCGTCGGATCTACCATCGCGTACACTTTATCAAGCCAGGATATCGCATCTGAAATTGTTCTGATCGATATCAACAAAAAGAAAGCAGAAGGTGAAGTTCTGGATATTATCCAGGGAACCTGCTTCAGAGATCCTATCTCTATCATTGCCGGAGACTACGAAGATGCTAGGGATTCTGACATCGTTATCATCACATCCGGTATTGCCCGTAAACCAGGACAGACAAGACTTGAACTTACACAGACAAATGTAAATATCCTCAAATCTATCACACCGGAGATCGTAAAGGCAGCTCCAAATGCCCTTTATCTGATCGTAAGCAATCCGGTTGATATCATGACTTATGTATTTACAAAGATTTCCGGACTTCCAGAAAACCAGATCCTTGGTTCCGGTACAATTCTTGACTCTGCACGTCTGCGCTGCGGATTATCCGAACATTTCCAGATTGCACAGAGTAATATCCATGCCTATGTATTCGGTGAGCATGGAGATACATCCTTTATTCCGTGGTCTGGTGCCTATATTTCAGGTGTAAGTGTGGATGAATATTACGACCTTGAGAAGAAACTCGGTAAGGATATTGAACCGATTGATAAAGAAGCAATGCTTCAGTATGTACAGAAATCTGGCGGTGAGATCATTTCCAAGAAAGGTGCAACTTTCTATGCAGTATCCTCTTCTGTATGCAAACTTTGCAGCCTTCTTGTATCTTCTTCAGAGTCTATCTCTACAGTATCTACTATGATGCATGGAGAGTACGGAATCGATGATGTATGCTTGAGTACATTAACTCTGGTAGGACCAAATGGTGTACAGGGCAAAGTTCCAATGAGAATGACAAAAGCTGAGATCGAACAGCTTAAGAAGAGTGCAGATGCACTGAAAGAAATTATTGCTCAGATTGACCTTAATTAATAATATATCAGACAAAACATTCAGAAGTACAGGTACAGCCTGTTCTTCTGAATCCATATTACTGTTTACTCCTTTTTAATTATTAGCCAAAATTCTGTACTGTAAGCGGAAACAGACGAATTTTGGCTTACATATATCAAAAGCAAAAAAATATATAAATAATATTTTTATTAATTTTTTGAAAGATATTATGATTGTGAGTAAATAGAAAAGCGGAAGATTTTATCTGCCTGAAAAAGATTAATTTAGATCAGAAGAATTGAGCAATGATGCGTGATAAAAAAAATTATCAAAAACCTCTTGTTAAAATGTTGTCAATATGATATAATATTTCTCGGAAATCGAGCTGATACACTCCTTTAATTGCGGAGGAAGGGTGTGCGAACTCTTTTATTTTCTATGTCTCAACAAAGATATAAAAAGTAATTGTATTAGACTTGATTTATATTTTTGTCCATATATTGTTAAAAAAAAGACAAGGACTAGCGACTGTTATTTACGGGCGCTATATATCGGGGCAAATTGCTTTTGGACCCTGATATCATTATTTGAGCAACATGAATTTATCTGAACAACTAAGAAAGGATAATGTTAAGTATGAAGTACAGTTATTATCCGGGTTGTACCCTGAGAAACAAGGCGAAAGATCTGGACGAATATGCCAGAGCCAGCGCCAGAGCACTTGGGTTTGAACTGGAAGAGATCGAAGACTGGCAGTGCTGCGGAGGTGTTTATCCTCTGGGAACTGACGAAATTGCTACGAAGCTTTCTTCTGTACGTGCTCTTAATCAGGCCAAAGAAAAGGGCCAGGATCTGGTAACAATCTGCTCTGCCTGTCATCACGTGATCAAACGTGTCAATGATGATATGAAAAATGTGGAGGATATCCGCACCAGAGCAAATAATTACATGCAGCTTGATGAGCCTTATGAAGGCGAGACAACAGTGCTCCATTATCTGGAAGTACTTCGCGACAAAGTCGGTTTCGACAAGCTGAAAGAGAAGGTAGTAAACCCGCTTACAGGAAAGAAAATCGGAGCCTATTACGGATGTCTCTTATTACGTCCGGGCAAGATCATGGCTTTTGATGATCCGGAGAATCCGACAATCATGGAAGATTTCATCCGTGCACTTGGGGCAGAACCGGTAATCTATCCATACAGAAATGAATGCTGTGGCGGTTACATTTCTCTGAAAGAAAAAGATATGTCTCAGAACATGTGTCAGAAAATCGAAGACAGTGCGAAAGGCTTTGGCGCAGATATGCTGATCACAGCCTGTCCATTGTGTAAATATAATTTAAATAAAAACGCTTCCAGCGAACTGCCTGTATATTATTTCACAGAGCTCCTTGCAGAAGCCCTCGGAGTAAAAGAGGAGGTGGCAAAATGAGAAACCAGCATTCAGCAGCAGAAAAGATCAAAGAGATCTCCGGAACCAATCCGCTGAAATGTATGAAATGTGGAAAATGTTCTGCTACCTGCCCATCTTTCAATGAAATGGATATCAAGCCACATCAGTTTGTATCCTATGTTGTAAATGAAGATATCGAAGCACTTGTCAATTCAAAGTCTCTCTGGAAATGCCTTTCCTGTTTCGCCTGTGTAGAGCGTTGTCCAAGAGATGTAAAACCGGGAAAGATCATCGATGCAGCAAGACAGTTAGTTGTCCGTGAAAAAGGCGGCGATTATCTGAAAGCAGATGAGATACCACAGCTTCTTGATCCGGAACTGCCACAGCAGCTTCTGGTAAGTGCATTCAGAAGATACAGGAGGTAAGCCAGCGTGCAGAGAATTGGTGTATTTGTCTGTCATTGCGGAAGTAATATCGCCGCTACGGTAGATGTAAAAAAAGTTGTTGAATTAGCTGCCAAAGAGCCGGGTGTCGTTCATGCAGAAGACTACCAGTACATGTGCTCAGAAGCAGGCCAGGCTAAAATTCAGGAAGCCATTAAAGAGAAAAACCTGACAGGCGTTGTTGTCTGTTCATGCTCTCCACGTATGCATGAGGCAACATTCAGAAAAGCAGCTGAAAGAGCTGGCCTGAATCCATACATGGTGGAGATTGCAAATATCCGTGAGCATTGTTCCTGGATCCACAAGGATATGGAAGAGGCTACAAAGAAGGCCGTGATCCTTGCCAGGGCAGCAATCGCAAAAGTAAACTTAAACACACCTCTTCAGCCAGGAGAGAGCCGTGTTACAAAGAGAGCCCTGATCATCGGCGGCGGTATTGCCGGAATCCAGACAGCCCTGGATATCGCAGATGCAGGATATGAAGTAGATATCGTAGAGAAGACTCCAAGTATCGGTGGAAGAATGTCACAGCTTGATAAAACATTCCCGACACTTGACTGTTCTGCATGTATCCTCACACCTAAGATGGTAGAGGCAGCAGCACATGAGAAGATCAATATCTATACATACAGTGAAGTAGAACATGTCAGCGGTTTCGTAGGTGATTTCACCGTTGATATCAGAAAGAAAGCAAGAAGTGTAAATATGGACAAATGTACAGGCTGCGGTGTCTGCCAGGAAAAATGTCCGTCCAAGAAGATTCCGAACGAATTTAACAGAGGATTAAATAACAGAACTGCTATTTACACTCCATTTGCACAGGCAATCCCGAATGTTCCGGTTATCGACCGTGAGAACTGTCTGAAATTTAAAACAGGAAAATGTGGTGTCTGCTCCAAAGTATGTCAGGCAGGAGCCATTGATTACGATCAGCAGGATGAGATCGTAACACAGAAATACGGTGCAATCGTAGTTGCTACAGGTTTTGATACCATCAAACTTGACAAATATGATGAATATGCGTACAGCCAGAGTAAAGATGTTATCACATCCCTGGAACTGGAACGTATCATGAACGCAGCAGGTCCTACAAAAGGACACTTAGAGCGTCTTTCCGACGGAAAGGCTCCGAAAGAGCTGGTATTTATCCAGTGTGTGGGAAGCAGATGTTCTGATGACAGAGGAAAGCCATACTGCTCCAAGATCTGCTGTATGTACACAGCAAAACATGCAATGCTGATCCGTGATAAATATCCGGATACAAATGTAACAGTCTTCTATATTGATGTGCGTACCCCTGGTAAGAACTTCGATGAGTTCTACAGAAGAGCTGTAGAGCAGTACGGTGTAAACTACATCAAAGGCCAGGTAGGAAAAGTCATTCCTCAGCCGGACGGAAGCCTTCTTGTACAGGGATCTGACCTGATTGATAATAAACAGATCCTTAAGAAAGCAGATATGGTCGTTCTTGCAACAGCTATTGAACCAAATCCGGATGTGCGTAAGATCGCTACCATGCTTACGGCAAGTATTGACACAAATAACTTCCTCACAGAAGCCCATGCAAAGCTTCGTCCTGTAGAGTCTCCTACAGCAGGTATCTTCCTTTCCGGTGTATGCCAGGGACCGAAAGATATTCCGGAGACAGTTGCACAGGCTGGCGCAGCAGCAGTTAAGGCAATCGGCCTTCTTGCCAAAGATAAACTGACAACCAACCCATGTACAGCAAAATCCGATGAACTGTTATGTAACGGATGTTCTACATGTGCAAATGTCTGCCCATATGGAGCAATTTCCTATGAGGATAAACAGGTAAATGACCACGGTATCCGTGAAACAAGAAGAGTAGCCGTTGTAAATACAGCACTTTGCCAGGGATGCGGCGCTTGTACAGTAGCCTGCCCGTCTGGTGCTATGGATCTGCAGGGCTTTTCCAACAGACAGATTATCGCGGAGGTAGATGCAATATGTCGATAGAAACAAACGAAGAATTCAGACCTAAGATTGTAGCATTCTGCTGTAACTGGTGTAGTTACGCAGGTGCAGACCTTGCAGGAAGCAGCCGTCTTTCTTACCCGGCTGACGTAAAGATCATCCGTGTTCCATGTTCCTGCCGTGTCAATCCAATGTTCATCCTCCGTGCTTTTGAGAAAGGTGCTGACGGTGTGATCATGTGTGGATGTCATCCTGGAGACTGTCATTACAGCACAGGTAACTACTATGCAAGAAGACGTATGACGCTTCTTTTCTCCATGCTCGACTACATCGGTGTGGAAAACGGAAGAACACGAGTAGAATGGGTTTCCGCTGCTGAAGGTGTGAAATTCTCCCAGACTATGAATGAGTTTGTAGAGAAGATCCATTCACTCGGTAAGAACGTAAGATTGGAGGATTTAAGATGCAGGAGCTGATAAATCGTGCAAAAGAACTGCTTGCTGACGGTACAGTTGCAAGAGTTCTGGGATGGAAAGCCGGAGATCTGCCTTACAATCCGGAACCGGCTTACTTTGAAACAGAAGAATCTCTGAAAGATTTTGTATATAACGGATTCTGCGGTGCAAACTTAAGCAAATATATGATCGAAGCTTCCAAACTGGAAGGCAAGACACTGGTTTGTTTAAAACCATGTGATACATACAGCTTTAATCAGCTGATCAAAGAGCATCGTGTAGACCGTGAGAAAGCTTATATCATTGGTGTTGGATGTAAAGGAAAACTGGATATCGAGAGAATCCGCAAACAGGGAATCAAAGGTATCGAAAGCATTTCCGGTGCAGAGATTACAGATGAGGCAGAAACACTGACTATTCAGACAATCTATGGTGAGAAGACCTGTGCATACAAAGATGCAATGCTTGAAAGATGTCACGTATGTAAAGGAAAAGAACATAAGATTTATGATGAACTTATCGGTGAGTCCAAAGACACAAAAGATGCAGATCGTTTTGCAGAAGTAGAGAAGATCGAAGCAATGAGCCCGGAAGAAAAATTTGCATTCTTCCAGAGCCAGTTAAGCAAATGTATCCGCTGCAATGCCTGCCGTAATGTCTGTCCTGCATGCAGCTGCCGTAAATGTGTATTCGACAGCAATAAGTTTGACAGTGCGCAGAAAGCAAACGTGGACTCTTTCGAAGAGAAGATGTTCCATATCATCCGTGCATTCCATGTGGCAGGAAGATGTACAGACTGCGGCGAATGCAGCAGAGTATGTCCTCAGGGAATTCCGCTTCACCTGTTCAATCGTAAATTTATCAAAGATATTGATACATTCTATGGTGAATATCAGGCAGGAGAGGATTCAACATCCAAGGGACCTCTTACAAACTTTACATTTGAAGATGTTGAGCCGAGTATCGTGGCAGAAAGGGGATAATGTATGTATAAGATAGCAGCAGAGAATCTGCAGGCATTATTCCAGAAGATTGCCGCAGATCAGGATTTATATTTACCGGTCAAAGTCAGTGATCAGGTAAACTTCAAAGCATGGAGCGAAGATGCAGAAGTTTGTCTTGATACTTTAAAAACTGTAAAATCACCAAAAGATGCTTTTTTTCCACAGAGTGAAAACCTCTACACCTGTAAGAAAGAGGAGAAGAATATCTCCATTGAGCCACAGGCATTACAGGAAAAGAACTTTGTTGTGTTCGGAATGAAAGCCTGCGATATCCAGGGTGTAAAAGTACTGGATAACGTATTCTTAAGTGATCCGATCGATACTTTCTATGCAGCCAGAAGAGATCATGGTACGATTGTAGCACTTGCATGCCATGAGCCGGAAGAAAGCTGTTTCTGTAAAGTATTCGGTATTGACTGCGCAGACCCTGTTGCAGATGTTGCAACATGGATGATCGAGGGAGAGCTTTACTGGAAACCTCTTACAGAGAAAGGGGAAGCCCTTACAAAAGCAGTTGCAGAACTTCTCAACGATGCTGACGAAGCAAAAGTAGAAGAAGAGAAAGCTGCGATCCGCGCAATCGTAGAGAAGCTTCCGTACTCTAATCTTTCTCTGGAAGGATGGGGACAGGAAGATTACATGGATCGTTTCAATTCTCCTGTATGGGAAGAACTTTATAAACCATGTCTGGCATGTGGTACCTGTACATTTGTATGCCCTACCTGCCAGTGCTATGATATCAAAGATTATGACACAGGACACGGCGTACAGCGTTACCGTTGCTGGGATTCCTGTATGTACTCTGACTTTACCATGATGGCACACGGAAATAACCGTAACAGCCAGATGCAGCGTTTCCGTCAGAGATTCATGCATAAACTTGTTTACTATCCGGTAAACAACAATGGAATGTTCTCATGTGTAGGATGCGGCCGCTGCGTTGAGAAATGCCCATCATCCTTAAATATCGTAAAAGTCATCAAAGCTTTTGAAAATCAGGGAGGTGAAAAATAATGAGCGAATGTACCTGCCATAAAAACTACACATTAGACACACTGATCCCGAAGGTTGGTGTGATCACAGATATCCGTCAGGAGACACCGGATGTTAAAACATTCCGTGTAAACGCTCCTGAAGGAGGAAAACTTTTTGAACATATGCCTGGCCAGTGTGCAATGGTCTGCGCACCAGGTGTAAGTGAAGGTATGTTTTCCATTACTTCTTCACCTACAAATAAAGAATATCAGGAATTCAGTATCAAGAAGTGCGGTGCACTGACCGATTATCTCCACAGCCTTCAGGTTGGAGATGAGATCACAGTCCGTGGACCATACGGAAATCATTTCCCTGTAGAAGATAAATTAAAAGGTAAAAACCTTCTGTTTATCGCAGGTGGTATCGGACTTGCACCTCTTCGTTCTGTTATCAACTATGTACTGGATAACCGTGCAGATTACGGAACAGTAGATATCCTCTATGGTTCCCGTTCCGCAGATGACCTGGTACAGTTAAAAGAAATCCAGGAAGTCTGGATGAAAGCAGAGGGAGTTAATGTTTATCTGACAATCGACTGTGAACAGGAAGGCTGGGACGGACACGTTGGATTCGTTCCTTCTTATCTGAAAGAGATTGGATTCGATACAAACAAAACAGCACTTGTCTGCGGACCGCCGATCATGATCAAGTTCGTTCTTGCAGGACTGGAAGAACTGGGCTTCTCCAGAGAACAGGTTTACACAACTCTGGAGCTTCGTATGAAATGCGGTATCGGTAAATGCGGCCGTTGCAATATCGGTTCCAAATACGTCTGCAAAGACGGTCCGGTATTCAGATGCGACGAGATTGATGAATTACCTGCAGAATATTGATAAGCAATGAGCAGTGCAGAAAGTGATGTGAAGGAATGCGTCATGCTTGCATATAAGCATTCTTTCACAGAACATTCTGTAGGGCGAACGCCCTCAAGCGAGAAGTAGCGTAGCGGATTCGAGCTTGTATGTGCTGCTGACGACAGATGATATATATAGAAAGGACTGGTAATCTCAAATGGAAAAGAATATGGTAAACGTATATTTTTTCGGTAAGAAATACAGCGTACCTGCAGAACTTACAATTATGACTGCCATGGAATATGCCGGTTATACATTAAAGAGAGGATGCGGCTGCAGACACGGATTCTGCGGAGCCTGCGCAACAATCTACAGAATCAAAGGTGAAAACGAGCTGAAAACATGTCTTGCCTGTCAGACACAGGTACAGGAAGGAATGTATGTAGCAAGCATCCCGTTCTTCCCTACAGATAAGAGACTCTACAACATCGAAGACCTGAAACCGAATCAGCAGGTAATGATGGAACTCTATCCGGAAATCTACAGCTGTATCGGATGTAATGCCTGTACAAAAGCATGTACTCAGGACTTAAATGTAATGCAGTACATCGCATATGCACAGAGAGGCGAACTTGAAAAATGTGCAGAGGAATCCTTCGACTGCGTAAGCTGCGGATGCTGTTCTGTAAGATGTCCGGCCGGTATTTCCCATCCGATGGTAGGTCTTCTGGCAAGACGTCTCACAGGTAAATATATCGCGCCTAAGAGCGAACATCTGGAGAAACGTGTAGAAGAAATCCACGAAGGTAAATATGATGATCTGATCGAGCAGATCATGCAGAAACCAATCACAGACATGCAGGAACTTTACAACAACAGAGAAATTGAGAAATAGGGAGGGCGTAAAACATGTATGCACCATATCCAGAAAATATGATGGAATCCATCAAAAAGGTAGAGGCTACAAGAGCACAGCGTATGGCAACAGAGCCAAGACGTCTGACAGCTGAAGAGAAAGACGCTCTTCTTGAGAAATTCCATCCGGATTATAATCCAGACGCGTTTGCAGAAATCAAAGTAGGACCGAACAAAGGACAGAAAGCTCCTCTGGAACTGGCAGAAATGCTTCATTCAACAAGCCGTCTGATCAACGAAAAAATTGACCTTACAAAAATTGATTATGATGTAGATGTACTTGTAATCGGCGGCGGCGGTGCAGGTTCTTCCTGTGCAATCGAAGCACATAATGCAGGTGCTGACGTTATGATCGTTACAAAGCTTCGTATCGGTGATGCCAATACAATGATGGCTGAAGGTGGTATCCAGGCAGCTGACAAAGAGAACGATTCTCCTGTACAGCATTATCTGGATTGCTTCGGCGGCGGACATTTTGCTGCAAAACCGGAACTGGTAAAGAGACTGGTAATGGAAGCTCCGGATGCCATCAAATGGCTCAATGACCTTGGTGTTGAATTTGATAAAGCAGAAGACGGAACCATGGTTACCACACACGGCGGCGGTACTTCAAGAAAGAGAATGCATGCTGCAAAGGATTATTCTGGATCTGAGATCATGCGTACCATCAGAGATGAAGTTCTGAATCTTAAGATTCCGGTAGTTGAATTCACTTCAGCTGTTGAACTTCTGAAAGATGAAAAAGGACAGGTTGCAGGTGCAGTTCTTCTTAACATGGAAACAGGAGATTATTCTGTTGCAAGAGCCAAAACTGTTGTAATCGCAACAGGTGGTGCAGGAAGAATGCATTATCAGGGATTCCCGACATCTAACCATTATGGCGCAACTGCAGACGGACTTGTACTTGGATATAGAGCTGGTGCTTCCCTTCTTTATCAGGATTCTATCCAGTACCATCCAACAGGAGCAATCTATCCATCACAGATCATGGGTGCTCTGGTAACAGAAAAAGTTCGTTCCGTTGGTGCACAGCTTGTAAATGCAAACGGAGAAGCTTATATTCATCCGCTTGAAACCCGTGACGTAAATGCTTCCGGTGTTATCCGTGAATGCGAAGAAGGCCGTGGCGTAGAAGTTCCAGGCGGACTGAAAGGTGTATGGCTTGACACTCCGATGATCGAGATCCTCGGTGGCGAAGGAACCATCGAAAAGAGAATCCCGGCTATGTTCCGTATGTACATGAACTACGGCATTGATATGAGAAAAGTTCCTATCGTTATTTATCCGACACTTCACTACCAGAACGGTGGTCTTGAGATTAACGGAGACGGATTCACAAAAGAAATTCCAAACCTGTTAGTTGCAGGAGAAGCCGCAGGTGGAATCCACGGAAGAAACAGACTGATGGGTAACTCTCTTCTGGATGTTATCGTATTCGGAAGAAATGCAGGTAAAAAAGCAGCTGCAAAATGCAAGAATGTAGAGCTTGGTGAAATGAACCTGGATCATATCTACAAATATGCAGATGAACTGGACAAAGCAGGCGTACATACTGATAAGGTATCTCCATTACTGCTTCCAAAATACGCTCGTCACGAACAGCGCTAATAAGATACTCAGAATGTAAAAAAGAGCTCCCGGTATCGATAAGGGATTACCGGTACCGGGAGCCTTTGATATAATGCAAAAGGGATATGTCACCTCCCGGTGAATATCCCCAAATGAAAGAAGGGAGCTTACCAGAATGCGTGAAGTAGAAGTAAGCAGACTTACAGATGTCATCGAAAAACTCTGTATCGAAGCAAATGAACATCTTCCGGAAGACGTAAAATGCGCCATCAAAACATGCCGCGCATGCGAAGACGGAGAGATTGCCAAGGGTATCCTTGACAATATTATTGAGAATTTTGATATTGCAGATAACGAGAACGTGCCGATCTGCCAGGATACAGGAATGGCATGTGTATTCCTTGAAATAGGACAGGATGTACATTTTGTTGGCGGAGATCTCACCGATGCGATTAATGAAGGTGTACGCCGCGGATACGACAAAGGATATTTAAGAAAATCTGTAGTAAAAGACCCGGTACGCCGCGGAAACACAGGCGACAATACACCGGCTATGATCTACACAGAAATCGTTCCCGGAGATCAGGTAAAGATCACAGTAGGCCCCAAAGGCTTCGGAAGTGAGAACATGAGCCAGATCCGTATGTTCAAACCATCTGCAGGATTACAGGGAATCAAGGATTTCATCCTTGAAGTAGTAGAGACCGCAGGCCCCAACCCATGTCCGCCAATGGTAGTCGGAGTTGGTATCGGAGGAACCTTTGACAAATGTGCACTTCTTGCAAAGAAAGCACTGATGAGACCTCTGGATACTCAGAACCCGGATCCGTTCTATGCTGATCTTGAGAAAGAAATGCTGGAAAAAGTAAACAAGCTTGGAATCGGACCTCAGGGATTTGGCGGAAAGACAACAGCCATCGGCCTGAATATCGAAACAATGCCGACTCATATTGCAGGTATGCCATGTGCGGTTAATATCAACTGCCATGTAACCCGCCATAAATCGGAGGTGATCTGAGATGGAAAGAAAGAAAATTACACTTCCACTTACTAGAGAGCTGGCAAGAACTCTCCATGCAGGTGATCAGGTATTATTAACAGGTACTATTTATACATCACGTGATGCAGGACACAAGAGAATGTGTGAGGCCCTTGCAAAAGGTGAGAAAATTCCATTTGATCCTACAGATGCAACCATCTACTATGTAGGACCAACTCCTGCAAAACCAGGCGCAGTCATCGGCTCCGCAGGCCCTACAACCAGCGGACGTATGGATGCCTATGCACCCACAATGATGTCTGTGGGAGCAAGAGGAATGATCGGAAAAGGTGCCCGCCTTCCGGAAGTAGTAGACGCCATGAAGAAATATGATGGTGTATACTTCGGAGCTATCGGCGGTGCAGGTGCGCTTCTTGCAAAATGCATCAAAAAGGCCGAACTGATCGCATATGAAGATCTGGGAGCAGAAGCACTTCGTAAATTGTATGTAGAGGATATGCCTCTTGTAGTCATCATTGACTCAGAAGGTAATAATCTGTACGAGATGGGAAAAGCAGAATATCTCAAAGAACACGGAGATAAGTAATTCTGCAGATACATAAAAAAATAACTTCCATATGCTGTAGACATACAGTATATGGAAGTTGCTTTATATAGCCAAAATTATATATATATTGTATCCAATATATAAAAATCATATATACAATAATATGAATTATATCTTTTACATTTGACCTATAAACGTATAACATGATAATCAGGGTCAGGGACCCGCCAAACATGAGAAAGCAGCGATTTACGCAGTAAATCAGCGGATTTCGAATGTTTGAGAAAGACGGTAAAAGAATAAAGGCAGTTATCCGTACAGGAGATAACTGCAAATAAACTTGAACGGGGAAAATCATGAAAGATCATAATCAACACGAAATACAAATGTCGGAAGCCTTTTTAAACAGTGCATTCCTGGCACTGTCAGGAGGTTTTCAGGATGCTTACACCTATAATGCAAGAAACGAAGTATTCTGTAATGCACAGACAGGAAACGTCGTTCTTATGAGCCAGCACTTTATGGCAGGAGAACTGACAGCAGGACTGGGATACTTCTTTCCTATTATTTTCTTTGCACTGGGCGTATGGGTTGCGGAGAAAATACAGGCAAATTATAAATATGCGCAGAAGCTCCACTGGAGACAGGGTGTTCTGCTGGCAGAAATCCTGATCTTATTTACAGTAGGTTTCCTGCCAACCGAATACAATATGCTGGCAAATGCCATGGCATCTTTCGCCTGTGCAATGCAGGTACAGTCCTTCCGCAAGGTAAACGGATATTCCTATGCAAGTACTATGTGTATCGGTAATTTGCGCAGTGGTACAGCTGCGTTGTCAGTTTATTTTCGTGAAAAAAAATCAAAACAGCTAAAACAGGCGATGTATTATTTTGGAATCATCCTTATGTTTGCCTTGGGTGCCGGCATTGGTGGAAATCTGTCCATACGCTATGGAATCAGAATGATCTGGGTTTCCTGTGGATTCCTTATGATCAGCTTTCTGTTGATGTTTATAGAAAAATATAAGCATTTCCATGAGGAACATGAAATTAAATAAATATGACCATTTTTAACCATTATATATTGAATTTAAAGGATTAACATTCACGTATCATGTTATATCTTCACGTAACTTAACACAAAAATGGTGTACAAATGGTGTCAAAACTAAACAGTACAATGAGACAATTTTCCTAAAATAACTACCAGAGGAGGTAGGTAAATGATGTTAACACTCCGGTGACATCTTGTACCTTTAATAATTTTATGATATGATTATTTATAATTATGTCAGGAGGTACTTCAAATGAGAGGTAAAAGACGAGTAGTGGAATTAACAACTGAAGAAGTTAAAGCGCAGATTGCATCAACAGAAGAACAAATTACTAAGCTTACTGACGAGCTTAAGACTCTTAAATTGCAGAAAAAGAATCTTTCTAAAGATCTTGTTGCAGCAGAGAAGAAAGAAGCAGCCGTAAAAGAAGAACAGTCTATGAAAGATCTTGCCAAATTACTTCGAGAAAAAGGACTTTCTGTAGAAGACGTTCGGAATATGCTTGATAAAGAATCAAAGTAAAAAAATGGGTAGCCAAGTATAATGCTTGACTACCCATAAAATTTTATGCGGTCATTTCATAATATTTTTCTTTAATATCTTCATTAATAAAATTTAGATTATCTGATGATATATCAGATGCAAATTTCCAATAATATCCACGTTTGGTTAATCTATCTTTGTTTGAACTGTTTGTAATTGTTGATCGGCTTTCTGATGTTTCATTAGTTGCCATATTCATGTTATTAAATATATTTATAATTTGCTTATTATTGTTAAGTTGAATAATAGGTTTCCCACGTTGTAATAGTGGTGGTAATTTATCATAATATGTATCGCACCATCTATATCCATGTGAAGAATTTTTCCGAATATCAGCATAACAATTAGACACATCCAAATATGAACGATTAATTGGTATATTTAATTTTCTAACTGCATCAGAAATACTTTCATACTGATTAATAAATTGACCATCTAATGTATATACATAAATTGTTTTCTTATTAGTGCTATTATGAATATCTTTTATAATTCTGTCGTCGTTTTTATACTTCCATTGGAACCCAACAGCGGTAGGAGCCAGCTGCCTGCATGCATTTGATATACAATAAGTTTTATAATAATCAGATGCTTCTTTCAGGCTATCCCACTCTTTGATAAAGTTACCATATAAATCATATTGTAAGATAGGAGTACGACAATCATAAGGTATATATGGTTCTATTTTTGGTATAGGATCTTCTTCATATTCTCTCCACATAAATCCCTTCCATGTACGGCCTTCTTGAGATAGTGCCCAACGTATTCCACCACTCTCTTTATTTTGATTTATTTCTAATGCAGCGTTTCCTATGCTGGGATATGATTTAATAAAATTTCCATCTAAGTCATATTGAGCAATTTTTACACAATGTCCACCAACAAACATTCCACCAGAAGCAATATTATACCCATATTCTGGTTGATTAGATTTTAAATATAAAATAATTTCTTTTTCTAATTCTTCAGCTTCGGTTTGACTTAAGTCTGAGGCAATAATTTTATGTTCAATATTATTCCAACCATACTTTTCAATTGCTCTATAAAACATTTGTGTCTTATATCCAAGTCCGTTCATCCATCGTATTTTAGGATGTCTTGAAGTAATTCCTACATAATACTTATCATGTCCATATGAATTTATTTCTTTTGGGACAATATGTATATATAAGTAAAATTTCAGTGAATCAGTAATCGTATTTTTACAATAATCATAAATTTTTTGATTTATTTCAGGTGATAAAAATTTATTTTCCATATAGCCTTCCCCATAAAAAATAATCCCTACATATAAATGCAAGGATTATTTTTTAAAACCATTGTCCATTAAATCTTGATAGTTCTTTAATACGAACTCCATTGAGGCAGTAACACGACCATTGGTCATTCCGTTCTGCTCAAGAATTTTTTCATATTTATCATACAAATCAATAATATGTTCGTATTGTTCTTTATTATAGTCTCTGTCGTTCATAACAGTATTAGAGAATTCTAAAATAGTTGTTCTTATATCATCAATTTCTTTATTGATGAGAAGCGTCTTCAGTTCATTAATGCCATCCTGTAAGACTTTCTGATTATCTTCGAGTTTATCTCTGATATTAATGGACTGATCATGATAATTATGCTGAGACTGCTCAAAATCAGCAATTTTCTGTTCCATATCAGAGAGCCTTTGTTCTAATGCTTTTTGTCTGAGGGAAGCTTTAGTCTCAAGTCCAAGAGTATCAAGAAGTTTCTCCCATCCAGCTCTTAAAGCTATAACAAGCATTGCACAAAGAAGTAAAGATATGATCACATTGATCTCACCAAACTCATGGATTTTCTGTATCTGTTCAATACCCATGACGTACCTCCTTATGCCTTAGTAATATATTTGGCTGATACATAGCCAACATATTCATTTTGAGTAATTGATACTTTGTACCATCTGTCACCTTGAGTATCTTTTGTAACTCCGAGGACATTAATAAGATTGTCTTTATTTAACATCGGATACTCTGGAAGTAATGGATGTTCAGTACCGGGTTTTTTGCGAACATTCAATTTACTTGCAGTTACTTTTCCTACAAATGGATATTTTTTTGTAGTTGTTGCAGCAGGAGTATTAGGATTTTTAATGTTAGATTTTTCTACATACCCTATATATTTTGCAGCGATACGAACCTGATATCTTGTACCAGATTCACCGATGATATCCACAAGATTACCTGCATTAAGTTTAGGATATGTACTTAGCTTAGAAGCTCCTGTAGCGTCTGAGAATACATCTGTTCCATTAGCTGTACAAGAACCTACCCATGCAGTATAAGATGGCTGTACAGGTGCAGGAGATGTTAAAATAGATGTGACAATAGAATAGTCTGGACGACAAAACTTTGTTCCAGGGAGATTTGAATTATAATAACTCTTAGCATAAACTCCACCACCATTTGGAACAATAGAAGAGCCTCCTGAAGTGTTACCTTCAATAGTATAAAATTTATCTCCTTCGACTTTTGTTACTAATCCAGTATGAGCGAATGTACCATTACGATAGAAGATTACAATGTCTCCTCGCTGTGGATTTGCATACTTTGTGAAGAGATTTCCAAGAGTAGGACAGTATACATAAGGCCAATGTTTAAGGAGTTTTTTAGCTACATCAAGACCGAATGTTTTCATCATGCACCAACTCACAAACGCTGCACACCAAGCCTGTGCCTGATACTGAGGATATACGTCTCTCCAGTATTTAGTGTAGTTATTGTAACCTGCATTTGCAGTTTTATCATCAAGCTGAGAATTAGATTTCTTCTCTAAATATCCAACCTCATTTTCAGCGCAAGCAATAAGAGCATCAATAGCTTTATCTTTATTCATAGTATCACTTCCTTGTGTAGTTGTTGGTTTGAGAGAGTTTGTAGAAGTAGTAGAAGATTTAGAATAGTCTTTATAGAATACACTTCGATCGGTTTTTGTTGGAATTCCAGGAATGGTTGCCTTACTAGAATATTGCCATCCAATAACACCAGTAGAAGCAGGAACTCTTAATCTTTCCTGTAATTCACCGGTATCATTATTAGGATATCGGGCAACCCAACAATCATACTTTTTAGCACCTTCTGGTAGTTGATACTGATACCAAGAATAGCCGCAATAAATACCAAATTTATATCCAGCTTTGACAATAATAGCTCTAAACGCTTCGATCATTTTCATCATTAAATTGTCAGATAAATTCTCCTGACATTTATCCTCTATATCAAGAAACACTGGATAATCCAGTTTTCTTTTATTCAATGTTTTAATAACTACATTTGCTTCATTTTTAATCTGAGCAATAGTAGTAGCATAGCTGTATTTATAGACTCCAACAGGAATTATATTCTCAATACAGCCTTTATAATTAGGTTCGAATGTGCTATCAATAATATTTCCTTTTTCTGTGATTCGTAGGATAGCGAAGCCCATTCCATAATTAGCAACGGTTTTCCAGTCGATTTTTCCATTCCATCTGGAAACATCAATACCTTTGATTTCTGGCATAATATCAAGCCTCCTTTTGAATTGAATTAAAGATAATGACATAAGTCATTAAAAGAAATGTTAAAACATAACATAAAAAGAGAGGGTAGTTAGCCCTCTCGATTAATTAGTTGAAAGTCTTATTTCAATTCTATAATGATCATCTGTGAGATTTTCAGATACAGTAATAAGCTTTAAATTTTCTTTCTCAATTGTTTTTGCAGCAGAATTAATTTCTATATGTTCAAGATTTTCTCTTGTGAGCATTTTAATGAGATTTTCTGTAGTAAGAGTTGGCTCATCTAAAACAAAAGTAATACTTCTACGCTCATCTTCACTTAAATTAGTGTTATAATTAATATTTGTATTGGAAATTTCAATTTCCTGTTTGTCTTTTAAAATAAGTTTCATTTAAGCATCCTCCTTTGATAATTCTTTTAGCATATCCAGTTCAGATTGACTTATGATTTCCAAAGCCCATTCATCAGGAATATGCATTTTCATTCTTGTAGACATATTATGTTTTCTGTAATATTTATTCCAGAAGTAGATATTACCGAGAGCACGAGCTTTATGCATAACACAAATGAATGTTGCTCTTGCATCTGGGGTTCCAAATACTTGATAGTTATAAGCTGTACACCAACTACATCCCTCAGCGATAGGACAGTTAAAACATTCATCTGTACTTTGAGTTCTACGATCAACTTTCTTCAGTGCGACTACACGACATTTCTCACAATCATGAGCACAGATTCCATTATCTACATCACCGATGCTATAAGGCTCTTGTTCACCATTTAAGGATGATTCCATATATCTAATACAAGGATAGAAAACTCCGTCTGGATCAACAGACAACATTACGCCGTTCCCGCCACACCAATTTTGTACATCAGTTTCCTCTTTTGGACAAAAGAATCGATTTTCATATAAAGAGCATCTAAAACTACCATCTAAAAAATTAAGATCGGTATTTAAAAAATAATCAGCCACACGTTTCATTTCTGCATACAAAACTACTGCATGAGTTGTAGCCCAACCTTTTTCATATACACAGTTTGCATTTATATCGTCATACCCAAGTTCAACCATATGAGTGAGAGCTTCGTATAAATGCATAACATTGCCTGGAGCAATAGTAATCTTGCTTCCCATAACTCCACCTTTATCCATCCAATCTTTAGCAGCAGCCACGGCAAGATCATAACTTGGTCTCCCGTCAGGAAACACTCTACATGCATCATGCAATTCTTTATTGCCATCAACAGTCACTGAAAAACTGAGGTTGTATTTATACTTATTTAAAAATTCCTGTACTTTGGGATCAAAATATAAAATTCCATTAGAACAAATAGAGATTCTATGTAAAGTTGCCCACGGATGATTAAGCTCTATTGCACGATCAAGAAAATATTCATAGATTTGCTGAATCAATTCAACTTCAAGGAATGGTTCGCCACCGATAAACTCAATAATCACTCCTGGAGAAGAAATAGGGTTGATGTATTCAGACATTCCCTTATCTCCAGTAAGTAACATATCTACAGCTTTTTTTGCTGTTTCAAATGACATTCGACGTTTCCCTTTACAAGTTTGATAACAATAAGTACATGCAAGATTACAATCGTCAGTTACTTGGAATGTCAAACTTTGTGTTAAAGGTCTTTTATACCCAGCATCTTTTGCTCTTTCGGTTAACTCAGGATATAAGTGAGCAATAGTGTCGGTAAACTGCATTCCTTTTCTATAATTACGTGATACCATATATAGCACCCCTTAATTTAATTCTGGAATGTCACAATCACATAAGATGTCAACATTAAGCTGACAAGTTGCATAATCCAGATTCCAGTTAAGCTGATGGTTCTGTAAATATTTAGGGATATAGTCAGTTTCTAACACATGTTTTGCTTCATCGAAAGCAGTGGACATAGTTACATATTCCTCATGATATTTTTTAAAAAGAGCAGAGTCAATAAAACTTGCATCGTCTTTATGCGTTTCCATTAATCTATTTAACAGTAACATTCTAGCTTCTGTCTCAGAATGAATTCTTTGAATTTTACTTACAGTATCTTCAGCAATATCAATTTTTAAATTTCTCATATAAATTTCCTCCGTTTATTCATTTAATCTAAAAAGCAGCCAAATCATGAAGACTTAGCTGCTCCAAAACAAGTTCCTGAGCATGTAGTGCCGCAAGTAGAAGAGCAGTTTGTAGAACAGGAAGCGTCACAAGAACCACAACCAGAACACCCCGCAGAACATGATCCAGAACAACCTTGACAAGATGAAGCACAGCCAGATTGACAAACTCCAGAGCAGCCAGCTTGACAATCGCTACTACAACCAGATTCGCAGCCACTACCACATCCAGAGCAGCCTCTGCAACTACCGCTACATCCACCACAACCACTGCAACCGTCACACCCACCAGAACAACCACCAGAACAAGAACTGCAAGAACTACAACTTCCCATACAACCACCTGAACATCCAGAACATTGTCCACATGAAGCAGTGCATCCAGAGGAACAGTTATTTTTACAAGAACCACCAGTAGAACTCGCACCACATTGTCCTGTACAACCACTACCACAGCCAGTACATGAAGAACCACCACAAGAACCACTACAGTTAGCAGTACATCCTGAACATCCATTACATCCAGAACAACCGCCGCTGCAACCACCGCTACAGCTACTATCGCATGTTCCAGTACATCCAGAGCTGCATCCACTGCAAGAAGTAGAGCATCCAGAACATCCGCTGCATGATCCAGAACATCCGGCGCATCCATCTCCACATGATGTATAACAATTACCACTACAAGAACTACATCCTGTGCATCCAGAATAACAAGCGCCATAGCATAATCCAGCACATGATCCACGACATCCAGAATCAGAACTTGTCTGACCTTTAGTTGTAAGATTATCTACAAATTTTTCTACAGTAGTCAAATCTGGTATAGTAGTGGGTTTGTCACCAATTAAAGTATTATCTTGCATAAAATCATTTATCTGTAGCATAGGATCAATTAATTTATGTAATTGGTCATTAGTTATTTCTCGACCTGGTACAGCAGTAAAGTCCCAGGCGGAACCTTGATACTGATTTACATTTATTCCATGATAGGTATAAGTTCTTCTATTCTTTAATTCATTATTCAGCTTTGTTTTTATTTCGTTTAATTTTTCAGCAGTTACTATTGTATCAGCCATATATCCACACCTCCTTACGCAATTGATGTAACTCCAACCATTGTAGGAGCAATAGCTAAGTAATCTACGCAAACTGTCTGATTTGATAAAGCACTATAAACGTTTAAAGTTATTTTAAGTGTTCCAGAAGTATTTTCCACAGCAGTTCCGAGAGTGGTATAGCTGTCTTCAGCTTTAAACATATTTGGTTTAATATATTTAGTTGTCGTTGTTGAACCATCGATAATCGTTAATTTGAAAACGTTAGAACTAGAAGAGATTGTAGAAACTTTCATTCGGATCATAACACTATATAATCCTTTTGGGAGAGTTACAGATTTTGTAAAGATATCTCCTGTTGAACCAGTAGATCTTGAAATTACTTTATATTGAGCAGCAGAATCTGTTACAGTAGCAGATGACGAGAGAGTAGTTCCACCATACATCACAGCACAAGCAGCTATGTCACTTTTAGTAGGTATACCAATTTCATTTAATGACCAACTAAGATTTGTAGTTCCATCAAATGATTTTGTTGAGTTTCCAATAGTGATATTTCTTGATGTATTTAACTTAATAGCAGAATCTGCAGCACCGCCAGCAGAAGAGGATCCTGCATAGTTATGAGTATGAGATGATGGTGCGAATGTAGATGGCTTACCTGTAACATTACCCCAAGCAACAGAATTTGCACTGCCAGCACTATTCGCATAAGATGCAGTACCGCTATCAGTACCAGAAACGATACTACTATATGCTTGTTTATGAAGTGCGGTACCAGCTGCTGCAATAGTAGCATAACACTCGGTAGATGTTTTTGCATCTGTTGCAGAGGTTCCACTTACTTCTGAAGAATTGACCAGCACCCAAGTTCTGCTGATACCACCACGCGCACCACTTGCAAGTGTACGGAAACAAGTTCCAGCATACGATCCTCCTGTTTTAAAGAAGGCATCTGCGTAAGTCTTTCCAAAAACATTGTAAATTCCGACTTGTACGCTATCCGCACTTAAGCCACAACGAACCAGCCATTTTACTTCAACTGTCGATGCTAAGCTGCTGTTATTCGTACGTAATACAATTCGTACAATACCGAAGCCACCACCACTATAATCCTGTGAGATAAAGAATGTGGTTGATTTATCTGAATAGCTTGCAGCAATAGTATCCAGTTTTGCGAATCGATGGAATGGATAATTGTTTTTGTCGCCTACACTCGCAGACGAACTATAAAATCCGATATTTGCAGAGGAGTTACCACTACCATCATAGTTAAAACTTAGCGTGATGTCAGTTCCACCAGATACGGTTCTAGCAGTTGCTAGTTTATTTGCGGAGTTTGCAGCACCACCAGAACTAGAACTTCCTGCATAATTGTGCGTATGAGAGGTAGGAGATTTCCCATTTAGAGCAGTTGTAATAGCATTTTGAGTCATGGTACCATCTGTAGCCGACCCAGTTTCAGTATAAAGCTTAGTTATTCCTAAGTAACTTGATGTACCTACAGAATATGTCGTATTTGTAGGGATTACCCATGCACCATCTGCACGAAGAAACTTTAATTGTTCTCCTATATTAGGTGCAGGAACAAGACCAGCACTTCCGGCAGAAGAAGAAGTAGCACCCTTCATGTTTCCATAAGTATGATCGGTAAATAATGCATCTGCAGGCACTGACTTACCAAGTGTATATGAACAAGCTACTGGTTTACCACCTGAGAAATATACTGGCTGAGTTGATGATCCAGCATTAGAAGTAAGAGCAGCGGCAGATGATGCGCTACCTGCAGAAATAGCATATTTAACACTTTTTGTGGCATCAGCAGTATTGTCAACGTTGCCTAATCCGACTTCACTTTTAGTATGCGTATGTGAAGACGGAGCTTTCCCGTCAACTAACTCTTTTAATATTTTACCCTGTGCAGCAGATAGAGACTCAGTTGTAGAGCTGCTTATTAGATTATCCTGAATACCTCGCCAAGTGTCACTTGAAGGAGGCGTATAGCCAAGAGCGCTTATTACATCGCTTTTTGTAAGATCAGCTTTTACATAAGAGAGTTCTGACCATTTATGCGTACCATCTCCCACTTTATGTTTACCGAATTTATCACTTGTAATTGCTATTTCTCCACTTAAAAGAACAGGATTATTTTTATTCCAATTAGCTTCCGTATCATATTTATGTTTGATTCGTATATTGAGATTTTGTTCTCCCATTGTGCACCTCCCTTTTTTAATTTTTATTTAAATAGATATAATCTATAATTTTCATATTTAGTAAAGCAGCCTCATAAAAGAGGCCACTTTCATTTAAACAGATGTCCCACAATTTAAAATAAGAGTATTGGCTCCATTAGTTAAATAATCAGTATTTAAACTTTTAACACTAAGAGCAACATTTCCTCCACCGTTAAATGCTACAGCATCAGCAACGGCACCTCCAGTAAGAGAGAAATTTCTTGATGCTGCAAGTTTTGTTGCAGAAGCAGCATTACCTGTACAAGCAGCCGCAGAAGTAGCAGTCGTTGCGTTACCCTGAAGAGCACCTGCAAAAGTAGTAGCAACAAGTTTTCCAGCAGTTGTATCAAGATATACACCTGTATCAAATACCTGTTCTCCAATACCAGTTGCTGCACTTGTAGTACCAGTTACATAAGCCTTTGCAGTAGTATTAAGAGTATTCTTTACTTTCTGGTCAGTTGTTTTGTAACCTTTTCCTTCAACAAAAGCGGCAACAGCTTTTGAAGTTGGAAGCTTAGTAGAAGTAGAAGCAGCTGCGATAGAAGAATCTACCTGTTTTGTAGCAGCTTCACCTACTGTAATTTCTCCAGACTTAGCACTTGTTGTAAGATTCTGTGTTGTAGTGGAATACTTAACAGTAGTAACGATTTCATCACCAGATGGTACAACAATCCATTTTGGATCCTTTGACATAGCGACTACTAAGTCACCGACCTTAGCTGTCACAGCAGCTCCTGTATAAGAATTATCAGCAGCTACAGAAACCTGAGTAATTACTTTATATGTATCGCCTATTACAACAGAAGATGTAGGAAGAGCAGTAGCAGTACCATTAGTTCCAAGTGTTCCTTTAAACACCATTGCATCAGAAGCAGCAATAGAACTTGAAATTTTGGCATCTACATACTGTTTTGTTGTTGGCTGTAAAGCATCAGTTGGATCGGCTGCAAGCGTTACTGTACCTGTGAATGTACCACCGGCTTTTGGCATAGCCGCGTCTGCTTTTGCACCCTGAGCGGATGTAGCATAGGCACCTGAAGCTGTGTAAGCAGCAGAACCTAGCCCTTTAACAGCAATATTGTCAGTAGCATTGCCGTTAACAGTTAATTTAATTGTGCCGTTATTAGTTCCAGAAGTAATAGATACAGACTGAACTGATTTATCTGCTTTAGCACCTTGTGCAGCTGTTGCAAATGTCTCGGCACCTTTAAATGCGGCAGAACCAAGAGCACCAGAGGCATGCGGAACTAACTGTCCGGAAGTATTTGTTACTACAGGAACATTGGCTGTCGTTCCAAGAGCGGCTCCATTTACAGGAACTTGTCCCTGTGAAGCTCCAGCTCCTTTATATGCAGCAGATCCCAATCCTTTTACTGCTATATCTGTTGCTGCTCCAGTTCCTGTTGTTACAGAGATTGTACCGTTCGCAGTGCCAGAAACTACTTTACGGACTGCGTTTGTAGCAAGAGCACCCTGTGCGGCAGTTGCATAAGCAGAAGTATTTGTATATGCAGCACTTCCTAATCCTTTTACCGCAATATTATCTGTAGTTGTTCCATCTACAGTCAGTTTTAATGTACCGTTGTTAGTACCGGAAGCAAGAGTTACGTTCTGTACTGAACCATCACCAATCAGTGCAGAGATTTCTTCTGGTGTCATAGTCGCATATGGCAATTCAGCAAATGTTTTAACCCCATCACCAATTTTAATTTTGTAAGCGCCAGATTCTGTAATTTCAATCGCTTGTTCACCTTTTAATAGAACAAGCGTAGATTTCGCCCAATTAGCGGTTGTGTCCGATTTAAGGGCAATACGAGTATTCAATGTCTGTGTAGCCATTCACATCATCCTTTCGAGCTACCGCATTGCATGATGAATTCCTTTTCAGGATCAAATGCCAATGCATAATATTTGATATTATTATCATCCCATCTATAGATTGCATTTGTGGTTGTGTCCACATAAATTGCATTTGTTTTACCAATTGTTGGAAACAATGTATAAGATGCATAAGGGATGACTTCTTGCTGATCAGCTATATATTTTTTAATATAATCAACAAGCTCAGTAAGACCTTGTAAATTAAGAAATTGTTCTTTCATTATCTGCACATCCCTTCGCTTTAATTAAAGCAAGGGGAGTAACCCCTTACTTTACGCACTAAATAAACCTTTGATAGACGCACTTGGAATTGCTTCGTATCCATCTCCAACAAGCCCCTTAAGAGCGGTGATATCAGATGTGTTCTTAGCAATCTTCGGTTTTTCAGCGGCAAGATCTTTTTCAAGAGCAGTAATCTTACCTTCGGCAGTATCCATTCTGCCTTTAACAGCAGTAATATCTCCAGCATTCTTTTTATCAGCAGCTTCTAATGTAGGTAATTTCTTTTCAATAGCATCAATTCTTCCTACAGCGGCTGTCAGATCTTCAGCTTTCGCATACTGAGAAAGGTCAGAATCTGCAAGAGCCTTAGAAACATATTCAGCAATATAACTTACGATATCTTTAGATGTTGCTGTGTTTGGGAGAGTACCGATAAGTGTTTTCAGCTTAGAGATATCCTCTTTATTGGTAGTAATCTGACTATTCATTCCTGCTGCATCAGATGCATGAGAAGAAATCCAATCAGAGATTTCCTTCAGTGTGTCATATGCTTCTGGGGCGCCGTTAACAATCTGAGCAACTGCATCAGAAACAGCTTTCTTTACGGATCCAGCCCCGGTTCCATTAAGAGTACTGATTGCTGCGGTATTAGCTGCAACACTTGATTTCAGAGCAGAATCATCATATGTGCCTGTCTTTACAGCTTCTTTAATATAAGAAACTACATCTTTAGCTTTAGCACCAGTAGGAATAGTACCAACATAAGACATTACTTCTGTTTTTGCTGTGTTAGCAGCTCCGGCTGCATCGAAATCTGTAGCCGCCTTTCCAGAATCTACAAGATTACCATTAGCATCAAGACCTGCAAGATGTCCGGAGATAGCTCCTTTTACCTTATCTGCTTTGCCTGTTGGCTGTGGAATAGTAATAGTAAATGCTGCTTCATCAATGGTTACGGGAGCAGTTTTTGTATAGAAATAAAGTGTGTATCCGTCTTCTGACTGGGATACTGTTTTAATTGAGCTTTTAACAGCTTCACTGATTTTTGTGTCAATCTGTACGTTATGCAGATTTAAGAACTCCTGAAGATTAGAAAGTGTAGCGAACTGTAATTTTGCCATAATTAATTTCCTCCTTGAAATATATTTGTTAAATCTTTAGAATCAATACCACCAAGTTTTCTTTCTAAAGCAGCGTCAATATGTTCGTCTAAAACATCCAGAACAGTTTCTTCAATGATATTTGAAACATATTCTTTTACAGAATCAGCACTTGCAAAATTCTGCTCATTGATCCAGTTTTCAGTGATATAACGATCAGTCGTATATTCACCATCCTGCTGAATGAAGTATAATGTAATAGATTTTCCTTGCATTTTTGTGATTGTTGTGCTGGAAGTATCAGCGTCATGAGATACAAGATACAGAACATCGTCTGCAGAAGATTGAACAGTAGTATTGTTTCCGCCAATGATAGATTGGCCTTTTACTTTATAAATACCATCATCGAGTGATGATATCTTTACTGGGACAACAAGAGTACCTATAAGATTTGTAATAGGCACATCAGATAATTTGTTATAAGACAAGCTATTAATATATTCTACGACAGTAGACTTGTCTTCAAGGTTACCAATAATATTATCCAGAAGTGTAGAGAGTTCAGAGGACTTAACATAATTATCCAATCCGATTGTTTTCTTGACTTCTTCAATAATATGATCTCTATCCTCATCTGTCATAGAGACATCATAAGAGAAGAGTAATTTATCTCCGGTGAAGAACATAAGATTTGAGCCAATGTATTTTACATCCGTAATCTGTTTGTCACCTTTGACATATTCTAATGTGTTGTCGATGGTCACCCATGCTATACACTTGCTGTCTTTGATATAGCAAAGTCCTGGATACTTTAAGACTCCACGCTGTAATGCTTTTTCTGCAATCTGTTTTGTAGATGCAGTAAACCAGGTTGGAATAAAAGCCATGTTTGTGATCACCTCTTTAATTTGTCGTATTCATATTTGGTTATTTCTTTGATTTCATAGATGTTGTTGTCTAGCGGAAAATTATATAAACCTTCAATGTGCCATCCATATTTTCCATCTGACGATAAAATAGCCTGCGCTTCTGTAATATCGCACAGAAGCAACAGACTATGTTTTTCTTGATATTTAATATACAATATATGATCAAGGACATCTACGATTTCATCATCTTTAATTACTTTGTAATACATGCGATATCCTCCTTAGAAGAGGGGATTGGTTACCCCTCACATGAAATTGAAAACATAAGCAGAATTCCTGCTGATTGACCGGGATAGCTAAATCCATATGCACTACCAGTTTCATTCACCGTATACATCCAGTTTGTTACTGTAGCATTAGGAGATCTGGTCCAATAAGATTCATACTCTGTAGGAGTAGAAGGTTTTGCTTTCTTTCTGGTATCATCATCTGTGAAATAAGCAATAGGAGCATTTGCTTCAGAAATATATGGTTCAGAAGTAGCAGTAGGATCGATTTCATACAGAGATGGAACATAGAATCTACAATTAGACACAGAAGTGTCATTAGACTTGTTTCCGACAGAAGAATATACTTTAACTGGTTTAATCAACGCTTTCCATAAAGGAGAGATTGCTTTAACCATACGAGTATTCAACCATGTATTTAATGTAGAATCAGCCCAACCTCCAGCATTTACACTCTTGTTACTAAAAGGTTTTTCTGTACCAAGTAGATTAGAAGCAACAAATGTAATGTTAGCTCTCTTTGAAGCAACATCAGATAAATAATATCCTTTAAACTTAGCCACTTCCATAGGGATTATTTCGTGGATCCATGCAGCAATATCCATACATTGTTCTTCGCCAAGATCTGCGTACCAGACTTTAGCCCAATGTACAGTGCCTTTTGCAAAATTTTCATATGCTCCGTCGTCAGCTTTAGAACATCCAAATACGAGAGTGGAACTATGCTCTGGAATCCGGATCGCATTCAGAGTAGTAGAAGATACTTCTTTTCCGGTCATGTTTGAATTGTATACATAAAGCTTCTGACTTCCAGCTTCATGACGGAATACAATAATCTCTCGGTTTGTTCCAGCAGATGGAGTTATACTATCAGTATTCCATGAGAAACGAGGTTCCTGAGAATACCAAAGTCTGAATCCATTTGAACCGTCACCCTGAAAACACTGAGCAAGAGTAGAGTTTACACTATTTCCTGAATCAAATTCAAAGTCAATAGCAATTGTAAAATCTCTGTCTTTTTCCATGATCTTTAATCCGGTGTCAATATAGTTTGTTCCATCAAATTTAGTCGCAACTGAAATAACTTCATGCTCTTCAATGTCGCCATAGCTATAATCAACACCAAGTTTGAAATCTAATGTATCTTTTAATGATAATGATTTTGTTTCAAGTCCCATTTTCATAAGAGTATAAAGCTCAACCTGTGTCATATTGGCCAGATCCTTACCATCAAAGTATCCATCTACGTATTCGCAGGTTTCATATACTGCATTGATCGTTTTATTTCCATCGACAAATCCTGACTTATCCCATCCTTTAAACAGATTGTACTTATAAGCAGATTCCTCAGCAGTATAAGTAGGAGTGTCACCTGTATATTTTACATAAGAACCATACTGGGCAGTAGATTCTTGAAGAGATAATCCTTTAGAAACATATTTTACAGTATATTCACGGATTTTACTGTCATATACAGCAGTAATAGTTCTGTCAGCAAAGATTCCTGTCATTGAATCTTTCCATCCTTTGAAGGTATAATCAAGCTTAATTGTGCTTTTCTTTGTAGGAACAGGAATCGGATTAACTTCTCTTGTAGTAGGATCAACAGCGTTTCCACCTTTATCTACGTACTGGATATCAAGGATAGTATTACTTTCATCATCATTTATAAATGTAACTTTGAACTGAGTAATGATTGAATCGTAAGTAAGAACAAGGTCTGTCCAGATACCAGGTTCATCTTCAGAACCAACAAATTCTTTATATTCCTGCTGTCTGACTACAGGTACATGTACGGTTCCAGTAAGAACAGACTGCTCTGTAGTAGCTCCATTATCATCAATACCAGTAAGCTTTGCTAATTTCAGAAGAAGCGTAGTATCGTCAAGATTCCATGAGATACCAGTAATTGTTACGGTACGAAGAGTATTAATAGCGGCATTTAAGATAGCAAGAGCATCTACGATAGAGTTCTGACATACAAATGTCTGTAAATTATCGTATCCTGCAACCTTAAGATCGGTTAAGTCTTTGAGGTTCTTGAGTGTGAGAGTGTTGATAGAAGATGGGAGAGAAGCATGAGCAATCTTACCATGATTAGCAAATAATACAGATGTTACAATTGTTCCATCAGCATAAAGATTAATAAGATTTTCACATGCAGACAGGTTAACAGATCCTGTAAGATTTGGACAATTACGAATATCCAAAGTCTCAAGAAGAGCATTATTACCCATATTAAGAGATGTCATAAAAGTATTCTGATATCCAGCTGTATTATTACCAATGATAAGAGTTTTCAGCTTAGAAGCCTTGGAAAAATCATTATCATGAATATAACAAGCAGAGAGGTCATTTAGTGCCTCAATTCTTGATGCAGCATAGATAAGAATAGCTGTATCATCCATGTTTGTTAGATTAGTAGTAATTTCATATTCTTGTCCGGCTTTTGCACGTACCTGAGTGGTTTCTGGAGAGTTACCATAAAGTACAGAAATATACATGTCAGAATAAGGAATAATTCTCAGTGTGTAATCTGGTTTGACTACAACTTTCTTAGGTGTATTACATCTGAACATGATCTGATCAGACTTTACATCTGTATGTAAGAATTTCGTTCCCATATAAATATGCTGGTCACGTTCCCATTGTCTGAGATGATATTTTCCACGTCCATTCATCATCTCATTAAGGAATCTTACTGTTCCAGCACGATATGTTCTTATATACAATCTTTCATAGTGGATTCTCCACAGTTCTTCTGGGAACTGATTCTGCCATGCTTCATACTCATTGATTAAGTGGGAGTCTGACCAACAGTTAGAGTCTACAGATTGATACATGTTTCTTAATTCTTGTGTAAATACATCACGTATTCTGCACCACAATACAGATTCAGCAGCATTGAAAACATAACCAGATGAAGGATTTCCTTCTTCTTTATAGTCAGTATCTTCCTTACCATATGGGAATGACAGCTCACCTGAATTATTAATACCAAGCTGAGTGTCCATATCATATGCCCATAGATCAAATCTATAACCATTATGCAGAGCAGCCGCATCATCATCTATAGTATAATATTTAGCTTTATCACCCATAGTTGTAGCTTCTTCCTGAGTGATATAATGTTTTGCCCAATGTGGGAAAACATTCTTGGCTCTATTGTCAATCATACTATATCTGAGTGTAACTAAATAGAAATAGAGCATTGCATCCTGAATACACCAATCTTTCAAGCCATCTTTAAATTCTTTATCACTAGACGTAATTACAAACTCATAGAAGTCTCTCCAAATCTGTTTGTTATCTGTACGTATTTTCTTTTTTGCTTCATCAGAAGTAAGAGCAGAACCATCCTTAGAATCGCCGCAACAATCATATCTGAATTCAAATGATCCATCCCAGTTATTATACAGAGCATCATATGCTGTATTACCAGTTTTCCATTCAGCTTTACTGATAGGATATTTCATAGTTCCATCTTGATTTGTTATACCGGTCTGGAATGCAGAGTTTGGAAGAGTATTGTCACTGATTTCAATACAGAATTCTTTCATATCCTCTGGATCATAAGCTCTTGTAATATCAGTCTTCTTTGAATCTCCCATATTACCGAGAGAGTAGAAGTGCCAGTCTGTATCCTGAAATTCTCTATGAGTAGTAATATCAGGATCAGATTCTTTAACGAAGATTACGCAGTTGACAAATTCCATAGAGTTTTTAACTTTAGGATCTCTACGTACCGCAGGACTTTCATATGGTAAAAAGTCGTTGAATCTCTTCTGTCCTAATGCATTAGTTGCCATATTTGAAGATGCTACATTTACTTTAAAGTTCCACCAATTGTTTGGAATAGAGTTTCTTGTAAGACTAATTTTACCTGTACCGTCATCATATCTTGTACCATCGCCAAGAACCAACTCTGTCTTATAGTTAGGATCAAGAGGAATCTTACTATTGATCTGATGTACACCATCCGCACAACAAATAACATCAATATTTCTGGCAGCAAAACCATATTCATTACTTGTAGTTCCCTGTCCGGCGTGGAAACAGTTAATAAATTTCCAGTTATCTAATTTAGGATCCCCATTCTTATAAATACATTCCATAGAAGTATTTTTAACAAAATCCTTCTTATCATTTGTAAAGTGAGGGGCTTCAATTTTTATAATTCTTAAATTCGGGCAAGCATTAGCTACAGAATCTGGAGTAAGAGCATTATTGTCATTGTAGATCTGGTTTCTATTATATCTTGCAATCATTTCATCGGAATCTCTAGCATCTGCAATAAAGTTAGCAAGAATGTCAGAATCTGTGAGAGAAGCAGAATAAGCTTTTATCCTATAGATTAAAACATCACAATCCGGAGAACCGATAGTAATCGGAACAGGAGAGTACTGGTGCAATCTATGAGAATTATCATAAATAAGAGGTCTTCCTCCAACTCCGTCTTCATAAGTCATAATGATAGAAGTTGCAGATGTGTCTTTTGTATCAATTGTATTGATATTATATTCAAATTCAATAATATCCTCTTCGCTATATGGAAAATATAAGCTGTCAGTAGAAGTGTTCACGTATGCTTCGTGAACATCCATTTTAATACCTACGTCAGAGCCTTCAGTACCATCAATACATGATAAGAAAGTAGCAGAAGCATTACGAACATTCTGAGTCTTAAATACAAATTTGAATTCAGAACCAGTCTGTTTCGGGTCTTTTCCGAAGAGATTATAATTAATCTGAGCAGTTGTTCCAGCTTTTACACAGAAATACTGGTTTCCAGAAGCATCAATCTGGTATCCACCATTATCCCAGTCAAAGTTATCTGATACTGAAAGAGTAATAGCAGAGTTATTTTTATCGGTCCAGAGTCTGTCGGTATCTCCATTGGATTTTCCAACAGGGTTAAAATCAAATGCTAAGTTAGCTGTGATTGGTTCGACATCAATATCAAGTTTAGTGATATTAACTGATAAAATCTTAGTCACTTTACGACATGAGATGGTCAGATTATGTTTTCCTTCAGTGGATGACTTATAACTCCAGATTTGAGCAGAACGATTTACAGAAAGAGTGCTCTGTACTTTACCATCAATTGATAGTTTTACAGAGGCTGGATTGTGATCAGGATCATATACAACATATTTAATACTTGTTGCCTGGTACTGTTGTGCTGTAAATTCCTGTTGAGCACATCCAATAATAGGAGTTCTATTTGTAGGATCAACACAAATAATATCTTTACAAATAGTATTTGAGGTTATTTCTTTATTGTTAATTGTCGCAGTCATATATACTTTGAGTAAATGGCTGCCATGTTCCTGTTTAGGAATATTATAAGACATAATTCTGCCGGAGGACTGAGTTTCAACAGTGCCTAAGTCTTCACCATCAAGAATAAAATGAATAGTCTTATTAACGTTTCCATAAGGTGTATATCTAAATACTACATCTGTATTTGTATATAATAAAGTATCATCAAATGTGCTTTCAAGTTTGAATTCTACAATAGTAACAGTCCATGTCTTAGTGGCAAGTGTCCCAAAACTGTCGGTAATAGTTAATCTAATAGTATTTGCACCAACATTAAGATATTCAGTGATATCAAAACTATTGTTTCCTTGCGCAGCCGTATTCGTAGCTACAATAGTATTACCAACTTTCCACACAGCAGTACCGGCTCCAGTTGTATCACCAGTATTATCTACAGATGAAAAACTATATTCAATGATTGCTTTTGAACCAAGTAAGAAAATAGCATCTGCATTTGTGATTCTTTCAATAGTAATAGTAGTAGTATCTGAGGAAGATCCTCCACCACCTTCAATTTTAAAGCTTTTCTGGATTTCTCCATCCTTTAAAAATGTAAAAATACTATTTTCGTATGTAACATCGTACTCTGCAGCCGCAGGATTTTTCTTGATTTCTTCAATGGCGGCTTTAACATCTGTAATATCTGTATTAATTCCTTCAAACTGAGTATCATAAGAAGTCATATTTTGTTTCAAGATATCTACAGCATTTTTGGCCTCATCAGATTTTGTAGTAGCACTTTCTACTTTCTTCTCAATGCTTGAAATAGTAGTTTTTATCTCTGAGACAGCAGTAGTATTGGCATTTACATTCTTTTCGATTTCAGTTTTAGCTGTTTCAAGTGGACCAATTCGATTAGAGATTACTGTATCTTTCTCGTCCATTTCTGCTTCAAGTTCCTGCTTCAATGCAGCTCTCCACTCAGCAGATGGCTCAATAGAACTAAGTTCTACAGTCTGAATAATAGTTTCTCCATCTTTGAATACTAATGAACCTTTTCCATTGACAACAGAATACTCAACTATGAGGTTTGCAAGACTGTTAATAGTAATAGGTTCTCCAATAGGTTCCGTTCCATCTTTAAACACTAAATTTCCAGTTGCGTTGTCATATTCAACTTTTAAGTTCTTTAAACTGTCAATACCGGAAATAGCAGTGTTTAATTCTTTGACTTTTGTATCAACTTCTGTTTTTGTATAATATGCTTTCAGAGATTCAGTTACTGTTCCATTAAGATCATTCATAACAGATGTTTTTACATCTGCTTTTATATCATCTACATTAATAGAAGCAGCAGAAGCCTTTGCTTCATCTGCGTATTGTTTTGCTTCGGCTACATGACCAAGAATCATATTTACAAAACTTGTATACCAATCTTCAGAAGGTTCAATGATTCCATCATAATTTAATCCTTCCAGAACAGTAAACTTACCATTCGGTCTGGTTCTCCAAATATAATTGTTTCCTTTTTCATTTACGCCAGTAGCCATAATTTCAAAAATTATATCTCCGGCATTTGCTGTAACAGCAGCATCAATCAGCCAACCAAATCGAATATAAGTATTATTGGAAGCTACATTGATAACTGTTGCTACTTTACCTTTTTTCTCAGCTACAGATTCATATCTTATCTGGATGAGCATATCCATAAGATCCATACCATCCCAATATCTTGGAATCCTAAATGGCATATACTGGCTGTTTTCTTCCTGCATAATATTAATCTGTGTAGCATCAACGGCAATATTTTTTAAGTTATCCACTGTTGAATATGCATTGTCTTGATATTTGGTATATACTTCATAACGACCATCAGTACATAATGTATATTCCTCAGTGTCTACGGCTAACTCAGCACTCAAAGTCATTGCCGAATTAGCCGCAGCAGCAATTTTAGAATCTTTAAATGACATATCATGACTCCTTTACTTTAATAATTTATCCAGATCGACAACCTGGTCAAGATGAACAACTCCATCCTGTGTGCCATCAGGATCTTTACCTGTCATATCTTCGGCTACCATAGCAGAAAGATCTTTTACAACGATACCATTTCCGGTATCTTCACCATTTCTGTCTGTTAAAGTGATTTTTCTGTCTTCTGTATTAAGACGAATATCTTTTACCATACCTTCATAAGTTGCTTTATTCTGAGCATTGAGATCTTTAATCATTCCTTCCATAACAAGGAGCCTCTGATCAATTTCAGTAAACAATTCAGAAGGTTCATATTTATCAAATTGTACAAGTGGAGTAATATGAATAACACCTGATGTGGTTTTTCGAATATAAGAAGTGTACGTTCCATCTTCATTAGCAATAAGTTTTAAGAACGTGAAAGATACTTCGATATCCCCGGCTTCAGCAGTAAGTGCTGCATCGACAGGGATTAAATACTGGATATAATTCTGTTCATATTCAAGATTATTTATAATAAGTTGTGTCATTTTAATTTTGTCTGACACCGGGAGCTTATACTTCATATAAACAGTTGTATCTGACATATCAATCTGTTCCCGGTACATTTTACTTGTTATAATCTGAATCTTATCTACATAATTGCTTCTTTCCACAATTGATTCTTTGACTGTTGTAACAACAGTATTTTCATCTGTAATTTTTAGTGTATACATAACGGCCTCCTTCCTTATTTAGTCTGAGTTTTTTCTAAAGCTTCAATTCTAGTCTGTAGTGACTTAATAGTTCCCTGCAGTGTTGTGACTGATGAATTCGCATTATCAGCACTTTTCTTGATCTCAGCAGCATTCTGAGTCAAAGTAGTGATATTGTTCTGTATTGTTTCGATATTATTGGTCATGCTAAGTAATGATGTATTGATCTGTTCAATTGAAGTGTTAGAAGAAGAATCTGCAGACTGCAGATCAGAGATAGATTTCTGTACGGCAGTCATAGATTCTTTCAATTTATCCACATCAGCTCCCAGCTGAGTAAGTTTTCTTCCAACAACAAGGGCATCGGCGAATGCACCCTGTTTAGATAATGTCATATCTGATTCAGGGAGATTAGCCAGATAATTATAATCATACTTAGCAACACCAACAGAGGTTTCAATTCCCTGAACATATGTTGCCATTATTACTCACCTTTTTCTACAAATTCATATAGTACTGTCATATCAAGCATAGACAGTTTGTCTTCATTAGATTTAAGCATTTTCTTGAGAGATTCCTCTGGGATCATCTCAACATCAAGTTCACATGTTTTATCATAAATTTTCTGCAGACCTTCTTGAATTTCAGGGATGATTTTATCTTTTATGTCATCATTAAGAGCACGATTTCCTGTTTCATTACCGTTTTCGTCAACAATAGAATGTGAGTTTTCCTCTGTAAAATAAGAATCAACTAACTCTTGCTCGACCTCTGAGATTTTATCTACCTGCGCCTTAAGAGTCTTCAGGTTCATTGTATTCGCCCAGAATACATCAACATCTCCTGCGATTAAATCCGCACGACTCTTCATAGAATTTAATGTTTTATACATTGCCATAATGTCTGCGTTTACAATAACTTTTTTCATAATCCTTGTACTCCTTTTATATTAATATGTAACTTTATTTTCTCTGACGAGTTCTTCAATAGCATCATTTAGATATGCTTCAAAGTCAGAATATAATGTTTCGATAGCCGCTTTAGAATCTTCTGTAATCAAAGCCTTAGCTTTATCAATAGCCATCTGTTTAGCAGTTTTCTGAGCTTCTGCGTCAAACTTACCTTCCTTCTTCAAAGCATCTACATAAGTCTGATTAACTGCGAGTACTGCTTTACTAATAGCATCAGTAGCAGCGTCTATATATTTTACGAGCTGATCATTTTCCAGGTTCTTTTCCTGTTCTTTAATCTTTACTTTTAGGAAGAGAATTCCATAAGTAATAAGAAGTGGAAGAACACCAGTAATGATCAAATATAATACGTCCTGAATACCCTGTTTAATATTCATAATTTCCTCCTAACCGACAGCTTCATCATCTTCTGAAGATGACTGTCTAAGTTGTTCCATTGCAGAATCATAAGTAATTCCGCCTGCACAATTTTCAGCTTTTGCCTTACTAAAATAAGCCCACACCGTAGGGATAAGTGTTGCTGGGATAGCAATAAGAGCGTAGAGAGCAGATAAATCACCATATGTCATAATCGCTTTTTCTACGAAATAAATGATCTGTAGATTGAGTAGAAGTACTGCAATAAGAATCAATTTACTGGTAGAAATCTTTGGAATGTTAAATCTACTAACCTTTGCTGCCTTCAGATTTCGTTTCATTTCAATCTGCCGATTTTGGGCTTTAATTTTCTTTAATTCAAGTTCATATTCTCGACTGGTCAAATATTTCACCTTCTCAAATAAAATTAAATAAAACAGACTATAGTATCATGCTATAGCCTGTTTAAGAGTTTCTATTTCTTGTTTAAGAGTTTCTATTGTGGATAGAGCAGTAGTAAGAGATTTCTCCAAGTCGTCAATACGATGATGAGCTTTCTGTATCATATGAGTGTTGAGAGAAATAATGTGTCCATATCTAAAAGAATATTCTTCCAGATCACCTGCTTTATTTGGTTTGTCTAATTTATCTTTACACAAAAAAGAATAGTCATTTATATCAAAACCTAGATTGTTCATAATTGTTTCAGTTTCTCTTGCACCGAAGCCAATTTGAATTCTATCATGGTGATCTTCTGTATCAAAGTTCTTTAATTTATATGAAATTGGTTTTAAATTCATATATAGTATTTCTAAATCTGGTTGCTCATCTAAATATTTGATATTATCTTTTAAATGCTCATCTGACGTTTGAATTGTAGTATTTTTAGCATATACATCTTCCCATCTATAATTACCCGCATGTCCAAGGTGAAATGTACTTCTTAGTGGAGAAAAACTCCTTGGGGCAGTAGTAACCATTCCAACTTCATAATTACCAGATGACAATGAAGAGCCTGGCTCACCTTGTGGTCCTTGTGGACCAGGTTCGCCTTGTGGTCCACGAGCACCATTTTTACCATCCTTACCATGGGTTCCGTCTTTTCCCTTAGGGATACTAAATTTAAATGTCAAAGTATCTCCTGCAGTGTTTACAGAAGTCTCTACTTTAGGATCAGCGTTATAATTAACTTGACTGGCAGTTGCTTTGTAAGAAGTAATCTTTCCACCACCAGAATTTAAAGATGTGTATGTTTGTCCACCCATATGAATTGCGTTTACATACAAACAATTAAATTTATTATTTTTAGAACCAATATTCATGGTTGCGCTTGCATCTCTTTTGATATTTGTTATAACTGGGATTCCGTTTGCATTCTCATCAGTTTTTTTTTCAGTATAAATATTATAAGGCATAATACACCATGTAGCGGTAACATCAGCATCTTGCTTATCTACGTTACCAATACCAATTGCACAACCACCTTCTGTATTTGGAAGCAACGTATGATTATGTCCATATCCATTATATGAAAAATATTCTCGATTATCATAATCAAGATAGATTGGATTCCCAGAATTATTAACTTCATATGGTGTCCATTTCATATTCTGATAAGGGATAGATCCTGTTGTAGTATCTATAACAAATTGACTTTGTACTAAACAATTGCTTTGTATTTGCATAGGCGCGGTAACAAGGAGAGTATCTCCCATTATTCGCAAGGTGTTCTTGCCACCAACATCTGTAGATATCATATATCCGCAATCATCATTTAGCCCGAATCTTAAATCACCGCTTGTAAGTCCCCAATTAGTAGCAGAGATGATTTCTCTTGAATCAGTAGGGTTACCGTTTACATCATTATAATAAATGCTATAACTTCTTTTTGCAGTCATTGTTCTTGCGGTTACATTTCCGGCGAAAGTACCAGAAGAAGCATAAATAGTTCCAGAAATAATAGCATTACTTGCTTGTAACAAACCATTTTTTGACACTTTAAATCCAGTTGCCCCAGAGGGTATTTCTTGATCTTCATTTTGAATAATACCAATTTTTCCATCAATAGTAATATATCCACTAAGATCAGATGGAATATTAGGTCTATCGTCAAGATCATTATAACTTAGTCCGTTAACAGTTGAACCTGGTCCAAGTGTAAGTGAATTAGCAATTATATCTCCTGTAAAGCTTCCTGAAGTAGCTGTAATATGACCTTTAAATGTAGCACCTTGACTATTAATGTTTAGATAATCACCCCAATGAATACCATCTGGACTTATACTTATGCTTCCTTTATTAGCAGTTAAAGAATTACTTGAAATAATCCATCCACCAATAAATCCATCATTAGCTACAATCTTACCTGTAAACTCACCTTGATTAGCATACATCTTACCGTTAGAATCAACCATAAAATTACCGTCACCAAGAGCAATACCATTGATTCCTACATATACATTTTTATTCGTTGAAATAGAAGAGGGATATTGAGTAGGAAAATCTTTTAATCCAGAATACAATTTTCCAGCTTCAATAACGAAACCTTTTTCGCCACCAATATAACCAGAATTAGCAGAAATCTTTCCACCAAACTCTCCGTCACCTTTGAAATGAGCTTCCCCTGAAGCATCTATACTAAAATTCTTCGAAGTAATAGCGCCGTTCTCCATGTCAATCAATGTTCCAGCCTGGGAATAAAGAGGAGAAGTGTTTGAAGGATCTTTGTAATTATTAGATTTCAGTTTTCCTGTTTTGATCAAGAGAGCATTAACATTCTCTGTACTGATAGCTCCAGCATCAATCTGAGTCTTACCTGCAGTTGTGCCATTGGTATTGATTGCTGTAATCACACCATCAATATTGATCTGATCTGCTTTAATCCCTACAACTTTAGATGAAACAAGATTTATAAAATCTGGGGTCAGCTCTAATTTAGATTCTCCAGTCCCACCAGTAGCAATAAGATTCAACTTATCTGCAGTCTGTGTTATAGAAGTAGAAGCTGCATCAAGCTTTTTGTCTGTATCAAGCTTATTATTTGAAACCGTCTGAGTAATTCCATCAACAGTTTGTTTATACTCTGTATATTTTGTATAGATAGACGATCCGTCTTCATTAAACAAACTGTTTTGTATACTCTGTACGATTTGACCCTTTTGAGGATCAGTAATGTTAGTAATCTGCTCAGTTGTCTGGTCTTTAAATGAAGTATATTGCTGACCGAACTTTTTACCATCAAGGTATACCTGACTGATATCAATTCCACCTTGTTCATTCGGTTCTACCATAGTAAAACTTAGTTTTTCTTTATTGATTGTTCCATCAGAGATCATATTATTGACAATAGTGTTATCAGGAATACCTGTTTGAGTGATACCATTTTCATCAAATAATGCTGTCTTATCACCGTTCTTGACAACAAAATTAAACTTTCCGGTACCATCCTGACCAATCTGTACCCTAACAGCTCCTGTTGAATCATAGAACTGCTGAGTGCTATTCTTAAAGGCGATACCAGCTTTTCCACTAGAGATGATCATAAACTCATCAGCAGTAGCAGTATGAGTATTTAAGTCAGCTACGGTCATCTTCTTAGCAATAAGATCCGTGATTACTGCTTGGTCAATAGTTACATTCTGAGCAGTAAGATGTACTGCCTGGAGATTGCCTACACCAGCATTTCCTGCCAGGAGATTTTTCACATTGATCATATCAGCATTAATCTGATTAGATTCTATAATCTTAGCTGACAGCTTTTCAATATTTGCCTGTTCCGCTTCGAGAATACGAGTTGTGATCTTATCTGCGGAAATAAGTTTTACATCGAGATATTTCATGAAAGCAGTATCAACAGTAAGCTTATCAAAAACACCCTCTTTTGCTTTCACGAGTTTTGCAATAATTGTATCAGCGGTAATAGTACCACCGGATCCAGTTCCACCAGTAGTTGTTCCACCTAACATTGAATTGAATAGAGGATTTGAAAAGATTTGCTTAATAGCTTCTGATGTGATGACATAATCAGAAGTAGAAGATTTGTTGACTGAATTAACACGACCACCGGTTCTGTCAGAAGTCTGATTTAATGCATTTGTTAAAAATTCGTTATCATTTGTTAATTTTGATTTATATTGGACCATGTTGGAAAAAGTAACTTCCATCGTTTCATCCATATCACAAGGATTATATCTGATTTCTACAACACGAAGTTTTACATATCGTGTATCAGATAGTCCTAATCGAACAAAATCATTTACTGCAAGCTGATCATGATATTCTCTGAATTCTGGAAGAGCATAAATATTTCCAATTTCATCTGTATAAGTATATTGCGGATGAGATTCTACATACAATTCTTCTACAGCATCTTTATATAACGTAATCGCTTTATCGACTGCATCAACTGTACTATCAAGAGTCGTAATAATAATATTTTCATTTGAATAAGTTGCTTGATTATATAGGCTCTTAATAATATACGTTTCCTTATCTGTAAACGCTGGATATTTTTCCTGTACCTTACCAAAATTTTCCATTAAAACATCTTTGGCAATCTGGTTTCGTTTTTCTTGAATTTCAGGTTTTTTAGCCGCATCATATTCAGCTTGACGTTCCTTTAATGCAGTTTCAGCCTGATTTTTTAAATTCAAATAATCCAGATATTTCTGATGCATTTGAGTGAAATATGCCTCTTCGTATCCAGAAAGAGGATTATATCCATCTGCATATCCATTCTTTTTTAGTTCTTTGATACATGAATCATATGTGGCAATTTTAGTTTTTAATTCTGCAATGCCGTATAATTTCCAATCTGTTTCATATGCTTTCATGATTGCTTCAGACTGCGTAAAGTATCCAAATTGAGATGGGGCATCTCCCATTTCAAGCTGCATACCACAGACAGTAAAGTCAGAACTTCCTGTAAATGCCACATCAATAAGATGTGATGTTAGATTGAAAGAAGTATAAACTCTGGTCCAAGAAGATGTGATGTTATAAGAAATATTCTTTCTGTCCTCTCCGGTGTTATTATAACCAAGATAAAATGTACCGGATCCTTTTACAAAACAACTAAGAGTATATCTCTGAGATGGTTCGATACTGATATTGTGTTGATAGATACCACCATCTGTACCGGTTACTTTAACTCCACGAGTAATTCCGTATGCAGGTGCGTCATTAATTTGTACTGTTTGGAACGAAGAAGTTCCGGAACCTACCATATACCAATCTTGACCTAATACAACTGGATTTACACATGAGATGATGTTTCCCTTACCGAAACCCTCTATAGTTTCGTCTTGAGCTTGTAACGCAGCCACAATGGATGGAAGAGTATAGTTCATGATTGATTCGTACATAGGCCAATCGGATGAGTTTTTCAAATCTTCAAGATCAAAATTTCCTTCTTCATCAACATGAATAGACTCAAAACCTTTGATTATAGCCATGTTTGAATCATATGCATCTTTTAGATCTTCAACTTTTTGTCCGAACCAATTTGTCTGAGCAGTATCAATAGGGACTCTATTCATCAATTCAGCAAGAATGTCAAGATTTTTATTATACTCCCTGGATAAATTACAGTATTCATCTCTTCTTGATTCTATGTATTTTTGCCAAGCTGTATATTTTTCTTGTAGGATGATGTTCATATATGGTTCACGACAAAAATGAGAACAATCTGTAATGACAGAGTTTCCAAAATTTGCGAGGTCGATATTGTAATCGTCAAGTCCATCAACATAAAATTGTGTTACCAAACTGTCGTCTCTTGATATTGTTACGCTATCTTGAATATTACGAAAACCAAGTACTACATTTGTATCTTTACCTAAACTATCCGGCTTATATACATTAATTAATAAATTTTCGGTATCAAATTCAAAAACACATTTATATGCAGGAGCAGCAGTTTGAGTGAAAAACGCATATACATTTTGATCGTCCACATCGAAATTACAAATTTCATTCGGAAGTAATACCTTATCATCATCCGGAGTGATGTTATCTACATATCCGATCTTCCATCCAGGTACATCCGCATGTTTCAGCACAATATGTAGAAAACTTAGATCTTCATTCTCTGGATTATAAAATTTAATTTGATAAAACTTATTAGTATCATGATTTTTTTGGTACATCATTTCATAAGAATCTTCTTCACCCATGTTAATTTTAAAATTTTTTAGTTTATATTGAGTAAGACAGATTTCATATGATTCGGCGGTAATATCCTTTGTACATTGTGTTCCGTCATTTGTCTCTGTTGGAGGATCCATAATTTTATACCAGATTCCGTCACAATACAATTCCATCATTTCATCAAGTTCTTCATATCCCTGAGATTCTACGCCATCTACATATTTATCAACTGTGAAAGTTAATTCTGCAGTATTATTAGTTCTTAGCGTAACAGAAACAGTAGAAGTATCAATTCCGCCTAATGCACAAAAGAATCGTTTTCCAGGTTTAGCCAAATAAATGATTGCAGATTCTGTATTTCCATAAATATCATAATTATGAATCATTCTCATGCAAAGGCACCAACCTTTCGTGGTTCTCTATATGAGATTTCAAATGTCGCGTCGCCTGTAAATTCAAATATATTTTCTCCGTAAGCAAGACGAGGCCAATAAATGTCATCTATATCCTCAATCCCTAAATCTTCAAATGAAACAATTGACTTTGTGATGTCATAGATTTTTAAATTTCTACAATCTATATAGAAATCATCACTTTTTAATGCATTAATTTTCATTGTTCCATCATTATCGGTTTTATTCTTTATAGTAATTATCCCATGAGATTTTGGAGAAACTTTAATTGTGGGGTATACATAATCTTCCCAACAATCAGAATTGTTCTGGATAGAATATTCTCTAGTAAGAGTAGAAGAGGAAGTTGTTTTACATAAAATAAGAGGAGTATATCCCCATTGACTATCACAAGTTACTGTGTATGTTAGTTCATATGGAAGAGATGCATGTTCTGTAGATACCTCTGTAATTGTAGCAAAAAATTCGATTTCTTCTGAAAAATAATCGTCTCCAATAAATTTAAGAAGCCTTGGATATTGAGGGGATGTTAACCATGCATTAATGATTCTAATATTATTTGAAGTTAAATAATCAGAATCATTTGGAATAATAATTCCATTTTTTATATCAGCTGTATAATTCATAGAAAATTTTAAAATTCCATTATCTAAATATGGAGTATATGTTGAATCGTATTTTAAAATTCCATTTTTTAATTCTGGAACTACATTTTTGTTTCTGCATGGATTTCTCATTACGCCCATTTTGAATGAATAATTATCACCATATAATGTTCCGAACTGATTTTCTTTTGGTCGATATTTGTTCTTTTCTCCTAATTGCAAAGAACGATTTACAAGAGTATCATTTTCTTCTATTCTAGTCACAATCAATCCATATTCATCAGAAGTATGACCATTAAATTCAAATTGTAGCATTTTTTCACCTCTTTCATATATTTTAATATTAAAAGAGCTGTCTTAAAGACAGCCCTTTTAAATTAGCGAACTTTTTTCCAGTCACGTTTATTACGTTCAGTGATAATATCACCAATTTGATAAGCAAGTTTCTTAATATCTTGCTCACTATTGATTTTATCAACATTGATTGTAATATTGCACTCGCTATTCATACTTGTATTATTTGAAGATGATGGTAGAATAGGAGTGATAGGTTTCGCCATTCTAGCATTAAATTCATTCAGAGTAGCAACTGTAGGTTTCAGTTGATCTGTGAATTCTTTTGTCAGAACAGTTTCGCCCGGATTTGCACCGATCAGCATAGAATCTCCACGCGGTATTAAAGCGTCCCCACCGATTATATCAAGTATGCTGGCAGGAATACCTTTCCGTACAACACCACCTTTAGAGAATCCGTAGGATTTATATGCCTTCAGGATTTTATTTTTCAGAGTAGATCCCCAAGAATCATAGTTCTTAACACCCGGAGTATTGATCTGAAGAATATCTGCAAGCTGTTGCATTTCTTTTGGTCCGACTTTCTTACCTTTAGCATTAAAATATCCTATTAAAGGACTCACTCCGGCAGGAACGTCTGTTGCACCATCTGGACGATTACTCAGAGAATTTGTCCAATCTTTCAGATATGCTTTCTTAAATCCCTCAACTGCGGTATATGATTGATCGCTATGGTTTGCGCCATTTTTATAAGCATATTCCATAGCATCTCTCAGATTATTACCTGAAGTATCTTTAATGCCAGCTTTATCTGCATAATCCTTGATCTTCTCATAATGAGAATCCGGCATTACATGAACGGTACAAGTAGCTTTAGCAAGACCACCACCGCCAATAGCAGTAATGATACATTTTCTTGTTTTAGACTCATCACGCGCCATTAAACCGTTCTTATTAAGACCTGAAGACACACCACGAACTGTACCATCAGAAGAAACTTTCGCAATAGATTCATCAGAACTTTTCCACTCAATATCAGAGTGTTCCGGTTTCTTTGGTGACCATGTTGCTTTAAGCTGTTTCTTGATATGACTGTATGTCAGATAAATATCTGTATCACTCAGCTTCAGAGTGTAATCAGTATTAGGTTTAATATTTGTACTTCCAGCAGTCTGAGAAGATCCTGCATTATTCATTGCATTATTAAAGGCATTGTTACCGGCAGTTGAACCACCATAAGGCTTACTGGTGTCAATTTTTGTAACACCTTCCCATGCTTTTGTTGCATTTACAGCAGCAGTATTAAAGTCAGCTGCCTTTGTGATCATTTGACTATAAGTTTGAGAAACTTTCATGCCATACTGATCCATTACGTCACCCAGATGTTTATAGGTGCTGTCGTAATTTGCTTTTACATTAGAAAGCATGCTGCCAATAATAGCTTCTTGGAAAGCTGCATTTTTCTTAACAGCATCAAGAGTATTGTCTAACGCCTTATTTGCCTCATCTGAAAAATTCTCATAGCCGGTATTTTTCATATCGACTTCATGCTGATGCATTGTATCGGCCATATCGTCTTCTGCATCTGCAAGTTCCGCACGTAATTTCTCAAGACGAGCTTTTGAGGCTGCATTTGATGTTCCTTCAAGTGCAGCAATCTGTGCCTTTAATGTATTGATATCTTTAGTTTTCTTCTTTAGAGTTTTGTCATAATCGTAATATTTCTCTTTAGCAGAAAGAGCATCTTTACGTTTTTCAATATTCTCCTGTAACAGATCGTTCTCTTTAGTAACTTGAGTGGTATACATATCAAGAAGGTTCTGTTTAAGATCAGCAAGAGTAGCAGACTCTTGTTGCAAACTCTTAAGCATTTCATCGGTTTTAGTCTTATAATATTCTGGACCAATTGCACCATTTTTATACATTTCATCCAGCTTATTTAATCCCTCACGATAATTTGCTATTTTATCCTTAGTGGCGTCAATCTGTTCTTGAACCAATAAAATATTGGTCAAACCGTTTGTAGAGAAGGCTCCATCATCATTATAGAAACTCTCGGTATCACCAAGTAACTTCTGAGCAGTCTGAAGCTCAGATACAAGATTTGAAAGTTTATTCTGCGCTTCATCAAGAGGTTTAAATCGAAAATCAATTTCTTCCTGAGCTAATTGTTGCATCGCCTCTTTGGATTTAATAATAGAAGCAGTGAGGTTATCATATTCCTCAATCTTTTTCTGCATCTCTTCATTGCTCCAAGCTCCACCGTTGGCTTGATTTGCTGCAATTTCTTCTGCAAGAAGCTGTCTTTTCTTTTCATCAGCGCGAATAATTTTATCATAAGTTTTCAAACGTTCTTCATAATCATTGGCTGAAAGCTGATAATTAATATCATCAGCATTCTTTTTATAACTAAGAGAAGCGTCCTGCTTATCACCAGCTCTTTCCCAACGATCAATTTGCCATTGCTTTAAGTTCTCTCTGGTTTCTTCAAGAGCAGCTTTAGCTTCTTGGATGTGTGTATCAGCCTCAACAATAGACGTATTCAAATCAGTTAGATTTTTCTTCATTTCCTGATAAGCTTTATCTTTTTTGTTATGACCATTCACATTAAGATAATCTGTCATGCTTTGCTGAACTTTATCTCTTTCTTTTAACATCCAGTCTTTCTGATATTGAGCATAACTTACTTGTTTTTTAAGATCTTTCCAATATACCGAACCGACTTTTTGAGATTTTCCGCTCTTTATACGATTTTCAGCTTTAGCTGCATAATATTCCTCTTTAGCTTTTCGCTTACTGATGATCAGATCATAGGAATCGTAAACATTATCAACTTTAGATTTAGCTAAATCAAGTTTCTGAGTTTTCTTATCTCTATATTTTTGAACGGCGTCAAGATACTTGTCGTACCACTGTTTATATGCTTCTACGGCAGCTTTCTGATTTGCATCCAATGTTTCTATATTAATAGTGCCATCTTGAACTTTTTTCTTCAGAGCAGGAGTAAGATATTTACTTACTTCGCCATTGTTTGCAACTTCTTCGGACTTCCTTTTATAAACAGAGATACTTTCTTTAGCAGCCTTGATTTCTTTATCTATATTTTCAAGAGCTTTATTATAATACTTTTGAGCTTTTGTATAATGACTGTAATCACTTTCGGCAAGATCTGTGTACCTAGAAGTTATACGATCAAGACGATCCATAGCAACTTCAACCCAATCCATAGCATTATCATTCAGCTTCTTGATTACATTTTGAAGAGCTTCGCTTACTTCATCAGCCGCGTCACTTGTATCATCACTATTGTCTGATACCGCATCTGTATTATCTTCGATTGCATGTTGAAGACCAGAATTACCGGAGTTACCAGAATTTCCAGATCCGGCAGGTTTAACAGTTGCAGCCCCGCCTTGGAAGTGGAATCCCGGAGTATTACCAGCAGCAGCATAGGCTTTCATAATGCCTGGAGAAGTAACAGTGCCACTTGCATAAGCTCTGGCATGTCCTTGAATAGCCCCATGTTTAAGAAGAGCATCAGTTTGAGTAGTAGAGAATATAATGTCGCCCTTTTTCAGGTTCTCTATATGAGCACCGCCAGGAATTAAACTCCAAACACCATCACGAACAATTGATTCAGCGTGACCGTTGACACCCACTTCATTTACAAGAGCTTGTTGATCTTGTTTAATAGCAACATTCGTACCACTTGCATGAGCCGGTGTAATATTTAAAACATTGTAAGCACTTCCAGTAGACCCGGCTCTAAATGTACCAGTTGAACATGCGACTGTTTTACTCAAACCACCACTTGGTCCACCTGAATTTATCCAATTAACAGTTCCGGTAGCAGTAAATGAGGTCTGAACGGCAGAAATATCATTTCCCCAATGAACAGTACCATGAGAATAATGTTCGGTAGCAGCATAAACATCTACTAAACCTGTCTCATTAGACCATTTTACTTTTCCTTCGCTTTTTTTCTCTTCAGCAAGGTAGGCATCTACTTCGTGATGTTCTGGTTTGAAAGTTACAGTTCCTTGGCCTTGTTGTTCTTTTGTCAATGCTTGGAATTGAGTTTCGTCAATTTTAACCGATATAGCGGGTGTATCACCTGATAAAGATTCCAGACTTGAACGTAGTTCATCGATTTTAGCTTTACCATCTTCGGTATTGACATCTACGTCCAATTCAGCTTTTTTAGCCAACTCTTCGTCATTAAGAGATAATAACTTATCAATATCACCGGTTTTATCTACTGCAATCTGAACATGCATTTGCATTTCACGTTGATCAATCATAGATTGAATTGCTTTATATTCAGATGAATCTACGTCAAAATTTACTTTAATATGCTCTAATTCACCAATTTGTGATTGTAGTTTATCTACAGATAATCCTTCTGTACTACTATCCACATCAAATGAGAGTTTAATATTCCCATCTGCTTGCATCTGACGCAATGAAGCCATTCCGTCCTGAGTAGCTTGATCCAATTCATCAAGCCCGGTCATATCAACATTAGGATCAATATTAACAACACCTAAAGCTTCAAGAGCCGGTAGAAGAGCAGTTGCCTGTTCTTTTGTCAGCCCAAATTGATCTGAAAGTCCCTGAAGAGCATCTTCAACATTACGAATACCTTGATCTTCAGATTCATAAGCTCCATTGCCTAATTCAATCTGGTTTGCTTCATTCCATTGATCTTTATCCAATGAATTAACAGCGTCAATGACATTCTGCAATGTTTCACTTTTCTGTTCCTGAGCATCTTTAATCTTATTAACTAATTCAACATCAGAATCTGTATAATCTCCAGTGTTACCACTTTCAATTCCTTCGTTGACATCCTGGAAGTGTTTGATTTGTGAGCCTTTAGCTTTCGCTTCATAACCCTGAATCATTTCATTATAAGCAGCCTCATCAACTTCAAATTCAGGTGTTAATTTAATGCCAGCCTTTTTAGCTTGTTCCTGAATTGATTCGATATATTTCTTGCCTAAATCAGAATCTTTATCAATACCATTATCTTTTATGTACTGATTCAATTCGTCAATAGAACCTTTGGCATCCTTGATATCCTGAATCTTACGATCAACAGTACCATCTTTGAAGTCAGATATAGCCTGAGTAATGCCAGTTTTTTGTGCAATTAAATTGTCAATAACTGCTTGTTGATCGTCCAGAGCAGACTGATCTGCACCATTGGCTTTCAGTTTTCCCATTTTAATCTGAGCATCAATGAGTTTATCGTCAATCTCTTCAGATTTCAGGGCACCTTCTTCAAGAGAAGATACAAAATTATTTGTATCGCCATAATCTTTCAATCTACCAAACATAGATTCGAATGATTCAAGACTCATACCCATAGCATCTGCAGCTTCTTGAGTATCAGTGAAAGAGTACATCCATTGCTGATTTCCATCCTCAAGAGTTTTGTAAGTAGCTAATCCCTTAGCCTCAAGATCGCTTAAAAATCTCTTTGGACCGGAAGCATCATCAGTATAATAATTCTTAAGTTTGTTGTAGTTCTCAATGAAATTATCAGCATCTTCAAAACCATTCTGAGAGAAATATTTTGCAGCTGCTTTAAACTGAGGGGTACCAACTAAGCCTTTATCATACAGATCTTTTGCGTTATCCAGATAACTCTTAGCTGTAGTATATTCATTGCCTTCAGTAGAAAGATTGTCAGCATTAACCATTGCTTGGAAATTAGAAAACTGTTTTGCAGCCTCCTGATACTGAGCAAAATACTGTGCCTGCAGATTTTTAAGATTTTCTAATCCTTGCTGAGTATAATCTTTGTTACCTGCTGATAATTGATCCTGATAATCCTGAATCCGTTGTGCAAAATCAGAATTCATGAATTCATTTTGCTGTTCCAGATAATCCTTCATTCTTTCTGTGTTGATTTTCAAACCTTTTGCAGTGCGATCGAATACATTATCAACATGAGCATCTTTTAGATCACTGAATTGTGTTCTAAGACTATCCATAGTATCAGATGTAAGACCTGTTTCTGTCTGCATTTCGCTAATAGCTGATGTAAGAGCGGTAACAGTGTTCTGCATATCAGTTACTGGAAGATTAAATGCTGTTTTTGTCCAATCGGCCTGAGAAGCCTTCATGTTTTCAATAGACATCTGAGAAGCTTGAATCTGATCTTGCCACTGCTTAATTTGTTCGTTATCTTCATCAGAAAGAGGAGATAAGCCTTTGCTATTTTTCAAAGCATCGATATTATTCTGATATTCTTTAATCTGATTATTAAGATTCTCAATCTGTTTGTCACCATTTTCAATTAAATTGGTGTAATCTGAAGCAGTAGCTTTCATATTATAAGCAGATTTATTATTCAGTCTTGTCTGCTGATCGGAAGCATCAGTCTGAAGACGAGTCAGTTCTTTTGAGAGATTATCCAGATTTTTAGCTGAAGTATCCAACTGAATCTGTACTTTAGTATCTTCAATTTTGGATTTCCAAGTGTCGAGATCAGCATTTGCCATTGATGGATCAAGTGACAATTTCATAATTGCTTGAACTGCAATTTCATCATTTCCATATTCTGACATTAACTGATTTACAAGGTTTGGTGTTGTAACAGAGGCCATATGTTTGTCTGCTAAATTCTTTGTTAAATTACCAAGAATTGCAGACTTAGCATTGCTCATATCAAATCCACTTAGATCCATAGTATCCATAATACTCTGAACATATTTATCAGCAGCAGCAAGCTGTTTCGGATCAGTTACATCTTTTACAGAGTCTCTGATTTTACCGATAGCATCGCTTGCTTTATCAAACGCTAAATTCTGTAATCCCTGTTGGAGATTATCAGTCTCTGTAGCAAGTTCCGGGAACTGCTGAATAAGATCAGTAATATCTGAATTCTGGAATGTACCGGATTTGATAGAATCCATTGAAGACTTGATATTTGACATATCTGTCTGGAAATTGTCTGTTATGGTATCAAGATCTGTTGCTGTATCTTCAGCAGAATTTTTGAATTTGGATGAAAATGTTGAAGACTCTGCTTCGATAGTTTCTTTAGATTTGAGATAATCATTATAACTATTTTCAATATCTTCTTTTTTCCATGTGTAGTCACTGGTTTGTGGGTTTAATCCCTGATTGAGAAAATAATCATAGTATCCCTCAATATCTTTATTCGATTTATCTTTAAAGAAGTCATAAAGAGAATTTCCGTCTGCATCTTTGATTTCACCGAAAATATCTTTTAGATTTTCTTTAATCCCTTCTAAATTTTTTGCATCTGGATCTGCCATAGCCATAAGCTCAGAAGTAAAATCATCTACACTGATGCCAGCATCGTCTAAAGCAGATTTCAGACCATCGATTTCATTAATCTTAGATTCAATACCTTTAGATCCTTGCTTTTTACCAATATCCAGAAGCTGATCTTTTACATCCTTAAATTGTGAACGTGCAAATAGGTTATTCATTTTGGAATCAATATCTGAAACTCCGGTAATTGATGTATAATCATTTGCAAGTTTCTTTACTTTATTGGCTGTATCTCTAGTAGATTCATCGACTAAATTTCCTTGTTCGTCCCAGAAATCTTGCGAAGTATCAGAAATAGTTGTCATTAAATCTGAAAGATCAGATTTTTTATTAGTGATATCTTTGTCATATTTTGCAATATCACGTTCTTCTTTCTGATAATCTGACCAATATGAATCATCGTAAGAAGAACGATTTGCTTCAATCTCAGCTTTTTCAGATTGTGCTTCTTTAATTTCTTTTATTAATTGAGACGCATGTTCCAGATCGCTATCGTAATCCATATTAAGGAGTCCACCACTACGATAACTTCCTTTTTCCAATGCAGTCTTAGCATCTAATGCGGCTTGCTTTTGGGCTGTATCAGCAATCTGATTTTTTACAGACAATTGTGAATTTAATAAATCATTCTGGCTTTGAAGATTAGATAATTCCTTGGACTCATCTACAGTTCTATTAGCTTTAGCTCGAAGTTCCTGGATACGCTCTTTATTAGAATCGTACTCAGATTGAACTGAGTCTCTTTCAGAAGCAGCTTCCTGATAAGCCTTAGAGGAAGTCTGATATTGTTTCTTTGCAGCAGTATTTGTAGCAAAATTATCCCAAGCCATTTTACCTGCTTTAGCAGCAACTGCTGCGATAATTAAAGGAATTATTACTGGGGCAATAGATTCAAACATTGTCGCAATACCAGTACCAACAGCAGAAAGACTACCAAGCATTCCACCCATACTAAATTTAGAACTATTTGCTAATGCATTATTTATAGATCCCATAGCCATTTCTTGATTGATGCCTGAAGAACGATATGCTTTACTCAATAAAACTGCCATAGCATTTTCACCAAGAAAATTACCATTTTGTTTGTTTATTTTTACTAAATATTTAGCAGCATTATCAACATTTCCGACAGAAGCTAATGCAGTAGCCATATTAGTCAAATCTAACGGATTATTTTTAAATGAACTAAATGCGCTTGTAAGTTTTCCGATTTTACTTAATGACATAAGATGAATTTTAAGGTATAATTCATATAAAAAATAAAAGAAAGAGATGATACTATGGCCCTTATTAAATGCCCAGAATGTGGAGAACAGATAAGTGACAAAGCTCCGGCTTGTATTTATTGCGGATGTCCTGCATCTGAATTTCTTATAAATAATAATTTATCTGAAGAAGTGATTCAAGCGACCAACATTTGTATTTTCAGAAATAAAGAACAGGATGTTTCTTGTATAAGCCAATACTATATACCACTATCTGAAGAGGATAAAACGCACTTTAAACAGTTTCTTGAGCTGGAATACGGAATATCAAATTTTCGTCCGGTAATAAGTGATGAAAAATATTTACAATTCTACAATGAATTAAAAAAATGGTCAGAATTCTATTTTTTATCAACTTATGTAACGGCAAAATTAGTACTTGAATGTATAAAAAATAATTTTCAAACATTCGAATTTGATGTTTTACCAAGATATAATGACAGACCGCAACAGCCAACTCCACAACCAAATACATTCCAAAACGTCGTTCGTTGTCCACATTGTGGTTCTACATCAGTAACAACAGAAGAACAAGGTTACGGACTCTTCGGCTGGATTGGTGCATCTCAGAAGAAAAATCTCTGTCAGAAATGCGGTTACAAATGGTGGCCAGGAAGGTGATTAGCAATATCCATCTATATGATTTAATGCAGCAATAACTTGATTATTTGCATTATGGGTTTTATGATTAGATAAATAATCATCTACTGTAGGATATTCTATATTTTCCTGCTGTTGTTTTAACTCATTGATAACCATCTGTAATATTTTATATGATTCATTATATGTACAATTGTTTTCATGAAGCAATTGCGTAATATCTACAACAGTTGATAAAATTTTATAATTTGTATTCATTTTTAATCCTTTCTTATGGAGGTAATAAGTATGACGTTAAACGAAGAATGTGTAAGAGATGTTTTGATTTATTGCAAAAATAATATTGATTATCGAGAATTGCAAGATGGTTCATTTTCTCTTATACCTGTAACTTTTAAACAATTATTAGCATCGCCATTAAATCAGACATATGACAGCAAAGATATTATGTATACCGTCATGAAACTTGAAGAAATTGGGTTTATTAAAATTTCTAATAGAAATCCTAAGACCTCTCCATATATTAATGAGTGTTTAATAAATGAAATTACATATGTAGGACATAAATTCATTGATGCTACTGAACCAGAACCTGTTTGGGATAAAACTAAAAATATTGTTGGTAAAGTAGGGAATCATACTCTTGAATTTGTTGAGGGTGTAGCGCATGATGTAGCTGTAGAATTTGCCAAAGTTGTAGCATTTAAACAAGGATAATTGTCAACAAAGTCGGCTACATTGGGTACAACCTAATCGTGTTTTACGGAGAGGACAGTTACGGCAAACCGCAGAAACTGATACAACATATAAATCAGTTGGATTTTCTCTTAAGCGCGCAGCCAAAGGAGATTCCAGAAGCCCCAAGACGGCAAATTGGTTTTCAAACTGAATCTGAGACGGAATAATAATGTTATTATTTTTTGTTAAGCTAATCATATAAACACCTACTTTCAGAATGGAGTACATATGTATACTGAAAATTATAGCCCAGAAGAAATCAATAGAATAAAAAAGATTATAGAAATCGGTGAATCTCAAAAACAAATTAAGCAATCATTTTGGGATGAAATTAATACTCCAGATGTTCTAAAATTAAAAGAAGAATCAAATACTCTCTGGGAAGATTATCGAATTGTCGATAAAAAACTTCTAAGGAAAATTCTGGTACATAATAATGGTTTATCAATATCTGATCCTGATTATATAAGCCTTAGTATAAGAATGATTGGACACATAAATTCAAATCTGCCAGACGATTTTCAAGAATTAATTTCTGTCTCACAAAGCAAATATGCAAAGTATAAACCGGTCAAAGATATTTATACGAAAGCGTTACATAAAAATATTGCAAATTTATCATTAACAGTTACTCCTGAAAATAGCATATCAATGAACTCATATGGAAGTACACGATGGGTATTCACAGAATTTTATTATTCCTGTAAACCATTTTTAATTCTTGACATATGTGGATGTGAAGTTATTGTCATTCAAGATATTTTTCCTGGCAAATATTGTCAAACAGAATATTCTATTACAATGTCAGACCTGAAGAATAGGTCGGATTATGAAATACAAACCAAAAAACAGAATTTTCTTGACAATTTTAGAAAAGAATTAGATCCGTATGGAAAAAATTTATATTCATCTCCGTTTTATAAGAAACCTGCACCACAACCTTTTGAAAATCTCTATACACTTTATGCACAAACTGATTCAGAAGAATACGGTAGAACAAAGCGATATTTAATCATCGGATGTATGACATATGAAAAAGAATGAACTTACGTTCTGACTTTACAACAATAAAGTCTAGTGATATATTTACTAATTGTAGGATAGCCGAGAGTGTGCCTCGGCTTTGACACCTACAATCATAAATATCAAAATCGGATGTTCTGTCCGAAATCAAAATCCACTTATATTTACTTTAGCCATATGGCAGAAGGGAGGTGGAACATGAAGAAAGAAGAACATCAATTTAAGCTTGCAAAAATAGCAATTAAAAGATTCTTTACGGTTTTAGTATTACTTGCAGCTTTATGGATGGTGTTCCAGCACAATCCAACAAAACTCGTGACATCAATAAACCTGAAAGAACAGAGCATTGATATTAATTGCGAGTTTGCAAGCGAGACACCGGAGAAGTAGAAATACAACTCTGGTAGTGTGGGGTGAAACCCACACAATTAAAGTTTTAAAGGTTAAATTTCAATAATTTAAAATTCAAAGCTTATCTTACAGACACTGCGCTTGATCACCGCGGTGTCTTTCTTTTATCAAATATAATTTCTCTCTTTCGCATAAAGCGATTCGGCAGAAGAGAAGTGCCGCTCATGGAACATTCATTAAAAGTATATATAATATACTCCGAGGAAGGGTGCTCTCTCTACTCCTCCTGATTATTAATATGTTTCCTTCGTCATTACTTGCGTAATTGTTACTAACGTTTCACATATGACTAAATCGTAAATCAGGTTGGTACGTGCGTTGTCACGAGTTTTCGCTCACTTCACTATGCGATCAGCATAGAATAGTGAATTCGACGTATTAATCCTCTATTTATTTTAAGTCGCTATTCTCCACACATTGATATGAATCTCTATGTAGATAGGCTCATTGTTAAAAAATCGGAAAATAACGTGTAACCCTTAGATTTTTGGGTTAACCTACGACTGTTGCAAGACCTCCACCACTCAGGAATTTTAATCCTGCCATTGTTGCATTTTTTACTGTCATTGCTGCAAATACAGCAGTAAGTAATGCCGGTATTGGTCCAAGTGTTTTTTCAAGTGACGTAAATCCTTCTGTTAAACTATGTACAAATTCAAGAACACCATTTACAGTCCCTGAATTATAGAAATTAACCCAGAAATCCTGCATCTGTGTTTTGATTGCTTGTAGTTTACCAGCGGTTGATTCCATGTATTTTTCCTGGTTAGCTTCAGCATTACCATTTGCGGTTGTTGCTTCCTCTGCCAGTGACATGGAGTCTGTGAATGCATCAAGCATAGACTTGAATTTTGAAGTTTCTGTTTCATTTAACGAATTCGCAACATTCGTTTTGTGTTAATATATTATGCTGCTATATAATCAACAAATTTATCGTTTTTAAAATCAATTACAAATTGCTCCCATTGATCTTTGGTTGCAATATCACCATATATACTATGGAATAAATTATGAATATCTTGCCTTACACATACGCCAAGATATTTATTTTGTTTTTCATTAAATTTAGTCACGATTATTTCTAATTCTTTGGATGTATATTCGTCTAAATTTTTATTTTCCAAATTCAATTCATATAATATATCTGATATAATTTGGTTAACAGGATATATATGATGCACATCAAATTTTTCACTTCCTGTTAAGACACATTTATTATTGCATGCATTAATGCTATTTTTTCTCCATGTATAAGAACGCCTTCTTAAATAATCATTTAAACGATTATTGATTTCTCCAAATGGATCAGACCTAAACAATCCTAGTCTTTCTCTCTGATATTTTACATTTCTTTGAGATCGTTTTAATTTGTCAGCTAATTCTATATCGGACATAAATTTCCAATTATTTTTTATAAAATCTTTTTCATCATCGGTCCACATGCAATTTAAAGAATAGTACGATTTCAAATTTAACTGAGATGCTTTCATTTGAATACAATCTTTTGTTTTATGACGCGGTAATAATTTCATGATTTCTATCATTGGGATCAGTGAATAATTTTTCTTTAGAATATTTATTTCTTCTTCAGTCCATGAATCATCATTTCTATATCCTAATTTAAATGCTTTTTGCTTTACCTGAGAAGAAGATTTTCGATTGTCAATTAAATCAGATATTTCCTCAAAAGTTTTACTATACATGTTCTCTTTAACAATTAATTCATCTTCTTTTCTCCAAAAATAAAAATCAGCTGAAAATCCACGCTTCTTTGCCATATCATAAACATTTTGTTTATTCATAAACGGATATTTCTTAAATATTGAGTCCCAATCACCAATTTGATAATACTTTTTAATATACTCAATATCTTCATCTGAATACTTTCTATATCGTGTTTTATCAGGATTATAAATTCCGGCATCTACTAAACATCTTTTAATAGCATCTCTGCCGAATCCTGTATTTTTCAATATTTGATTACAACTCATTCCTGAAAGATAAGAATCTTTGACAATTTTTTCTTGTTCTTCTGTTAAAATAATTTTTCTTCCCATAAATTCCTCTATATAAATAAATTTTATATTTATAATTTTTGATGTTATATTTGTTATACGCATATTAACACAACTTGCGCTTTTACGCAAGCATAGACTATTTCTTCACCTACCGACCTTTACGGTTTAGGGTGTCCTTTTCGATTTAAGGGGTTTTCACCCACGCCATTTGCGATTGCGCCCTACGATTATTGCTATAGATATTCAGGATTTCCACCTTTATTCTCTTGTCTATAGCTCGACGAGAATCTAGTCGTTGAACGTTCACCCTCGACTCAAGTACCGTATGATCTACGGAATACGTTAGGGTGCTTCGCTGCATGAACAACCAATCCTTGCGTTTTCAAACCTTCATAATCTAGTTTCCTGATTATTGTGGTGCAAGGCTCTAAGGTATTACCTGCAGTTAAAATCATTCCAGTATGAATTTCTTCATACAGAGGCTAGCTTTTAGCCTCGTAGCTGCTACATCGAATGCGATCTTGGCTTGCTGTGCATCAGTTAAATCGTCCCACTTATCTTTAAGCTCAGACATAACAGTAATGATACCACGGTCAGATCCATCCGGATTATAAACATCTACACCTATAGCATGCAGAGATGCAGAAGCATTAGATAAAGTTGCATTGTCAACTTCGTCGGCATATTGTGGCATTTTACCGACTTTTGTAGTTCTTGTGATAATTGTCTTCAAAGCATTACCAATTGAAGATCCATCTTCACGAGTTCTTTCTGATACTTTAGCAGTAATAGCTGCAAGCTGTTCATATGACATACCTGCATCATAAGCAACCTGACCGGAAGCCTGTACAGCATCAGAAATAATTTTGATACCTTTAGCGTAATCAATTCCCACACTTCCGGAAACTTTATCCAGAACATCGACAATATGCATAGAGGCATCAGCAGCAGTAGTAGATCCATCTTCTAACATATGGAACTGCTGTAAAATACCCTGTACCTGATCGGCAGCAGTAGAGGCATCAACGCCACTTAAGTTACTTAAGATAGCAGTTGGTCTTGCTGTTTGCTGAATTTCAGAAGCAGTAGTATTCATGTTTGCATAGATTTTATAAATGTCCATAGTATTATCCAAGGACATCGATAAATCTTTTGCCATATCAATTGAAGAAGTACCAAGATTCTGTAATTGATCCGGCGATAAATTCATTGTGTAACTAACATTTGTTAAGTCTTTTTGGAAATTTAAGAAATCATTGAAGCCTTGTTTGGCCTGCTGAATTGCTTTCATGGTTACCTGGAAATAAGAAACATAACTTGCAATATCTGCAATAGCACCTTTAAAGTTTCCTGATACCATACCTTTAAGTGTATTACCAAATGAAGACATTCCCGATCCATTTTTAGACGTTAGTGATTGAGTTACTCGTAAAGAATTATTAAGCTTATCAATATTTCCAGTTAATGTTACTGTATTACCAGAAATATCAGTAAATGTTTTTGTTACCTGTCCAGTCGCTTCATTAATTTTCGTAGAAATTTCTGAAGTTAATCCAATAGAAGCAGCATACTGACTTAAAAATGCGGAAGCATCTTTCGTATTACGAGTCCTATTTGATGTGAAATCAAGCTCCGTACCTTTATCAGTTACCTGATTATACTTAGAAGCATTCTTAGCAAGATTCTGCATACTTTTTACAACGTCTTCAGAATCTTTTTCCGCTTGTGTGGTCAGTTTCTTTCTTTCTTCGCTTCCTTCTGCAAACTGTTCAATGTCTTTATTGTATTTATCCCATATATTATTATAGCTTTGAACATATTCTCCGGCTAATCTAAAATAATTACTGTTTTTTCCTACAGCCTTTTCTCCATTTATTTCGCCTAGAGCCTGAGTAAAGTCAAGTTCTGCTTTTCCTTGTCCATTTGAATAAGTGTATTTTAAATTTCCAAAACGTTGAGCTATATTACTCATTTGATCAAAATAATCTGTAACACCTTGTGAATTTAGTTTAGAAGGATCTGAAAAAGTATTTTGTAAGTTTACAAGATCTGTTGAAAGTCCAGAAAAGTTTTGTTGAAATCCTTTAGAAGCACGTCCTGCTTTTGTAACACTAGAAACATACTGATCTATATCATTTGAAAGAGTTTTGAAATTTGTATTCAAAATATCATTTCGCTGATTATTAGCATTTGTTTTTAATCCCAAAATTGCTTGCTGTTGGAAATCTTTACCAAACTGATCGACGACTTGATCTCGCAATGAAGCATATAATTGCGTCGTATATCCATTTTTACCTTTTAATTCTGATATCTGACCAACATCTAATGAGGTATTCGTAGCAGATTTTAAAAGTTTTGCTTCTGTAGATCTTTTTAATTGATATGCAGTTTTCATCGCTTCCACTAAATCAGACTTATAATTGTTTTTAGTATTTGACATATTATCAAATTGTTTCTCATAATTGTCAAATATTTTCTGATTTAATTTATCCGCTTGAGTGGCATCAGAACTCCATGACTTGTCACGAAACTCTTGTACTTTAGTAGTTAAAAATTTTATTTTGTTCTGAGCTTCGACAATTTTCTGATTATAATCATCTAAAGTAGTGGCAGATTGTCCAGATTTTTTAGAGAATGCCTCTTTTTGAATATTATTAAGCTCTTTATAAGCCTCACCTAAAGCCTTCACATCAGCAATAGCAGCAGTATACTTATTTGTATATGCTTCTTTATCAATTGCTTTTGTCTGAGCAGCGATATCATTTTCAATATCTGTTTCAATTTGATTCGCACGACTTTTAGCTGTATTATATTTTTTTACATTCTTATCGCCAATAACTTCTTTATGCTTTTCAATATACTCGTCGGCACCTTTAACTGCTTCTTTATAAGCATCACGTTCTGCGGTAATATTTTTGATATAATCAGAATTTTTATCACTTTTTAAAGCAGTACGAAGTTCTTTATTTTTCTTCTCAAGATTAGACATATCTGACATAATCTGAGTATACTGATCATTTATTTTTGCAGTTTCTGAATTTTTTGCAGCCTCATCAGCCTGCTTTTTAGATGCAGTAAGTTGAGCCTGAGTTACTTTCATTCCATCTTGGATTTGCTTTAATTCAGATTCTGTATAACAAGTCTTAAGATTTTCTTTTAAAGTAGAAAATGAGTCAGCAGCTTTTTTACCAACGTCTCCAAGTTTTTTTGCATCAGCAATATATCCATCCAGTTGAGCAGAAGTAGATTCAAATTTGCTATTTAAACCAGCTAATGGACCAATCCATTTACCATCTTTAATACTTCCGGTAAAATTATCAGAAGCATTCTTAGTGCCAATAACAACATTTTGCTTCCCGGTCAACCCCTGTTCCAGATTATGCACATAATTTAAAGCAGATTCACGAGCCTTATTTGAATCAAACTGCTCATTAATATCTGTGATTTGTTTTTGAACGTTCTCTAACCCAGCAGGAGTAGTAATAGTAGATAAACTTTTTTGTATACCCTGAAGTTTTCCAGCAGCAATAGTACCAGCCTGTCCAAGAGATTCTATATCTGAAATCTGTTTAGAAATATCCGTATTTAGTGTATCTTTTTTTACATTGAAATTATCACGATTTGTTTTACGAGTTGCAGATAATGATCTGGAGGATTCAGCAGATCCTTTTCGAAGTGCTTGAGTAAAGTTCTGATACATATAATCGTTATCAGGAAGAGATTCATTTAATCTTGCAATTCTATGTAATTCAGATAAGTCTTGTTGATCAGATTTGATATCATCCTGTAACTTTTTAAGATAATTAGGATTCTGTTTATTAGTGGGTTTATATCTTTCTGTATCAAGTTTCGCATAATTAGAGTTAATCTTTTTACTTAATTTAACAGCTTCTCCCTCAAGTTTCTCATAACTATCATAATATGCAATAGCATTTTCATATCCCTCAGCTAAGAGATTACCATTAGCATCAAACTGTTTTTTATATGTCTGAGTGAGGGTATATATAGTTCTGTTAGTATCTTCATACACTTTAATATATTTCTGCGCGTCACCAAATTCCCTTTGAGAAAGCTGTTTTAAGCCATCTAATTCTGGTGGAGTAACAGGTTCTTCTGTTAAATTAGAATTAACATTCTTCAAACCAAACACAGTTTTGATTGTATCGTTCTGTTCTTTTGCAGCATCTGTAACTTGATTTGTTACTTTCTTCTCGGACTCAGCAATTTTATCATTTGCAGCAACAACAGTATCAGCTTCTTTGGATTTTGCATCAATAACTTGATCTGCTGTTCTAGTAATAGCATCTGAAGTTTCTTCTGTCTGTTTTTTAATATCAGAATTATCAAGTAACGATGAAGCAGTAGTAGCTGGTTTCGTAATAGTAGGAAGATTTTTAATAGCAAAATCCACATGTCCGTCAGCATGAATCATATCTTCAAGCTGACTTGCTAATTTATTCATTACTCCAATATTTTTTATAATTTCATCAGTATCGCCATTTTCATTATCGCGGTTATTGAGTTTATCGGCATTAATTTTAATAATTCTGTTGGAAATTCTATCGAATATCTTAGACACATCGGGATTATTCCCTAAATAACCCAAATCTTTAAGCGGCTTCTTTATCGAATAAATCTGTTCTACTGTTTTTCTTGTAGAATCAGCAGCTAATTGTGCTACTTCTTGACTCATAGGTTTTGGACCAACAAATTTTTCTTTCTCATCATCAAATAAATGTGGTGCTACTTTTGCATACGCTTCTCTAAATACTGCACTTTTTAAAGCATAATCAGATGGATGAATACTATTTGTTTTTCTTGCTTTTCTTGCTTCTACAAAATTTTTATATGCATCTTTTAATTCATCATATAATTTTTTAATATTTCCTTCTGGTCGATCTGAGTCATCAGAATCATCAATAACAGGTTTTACTTTTTTTTTAGTTTTACCAGTAGAAGAAGCCTTAGGTGTAGATTCTTTCTTTTTAGTAATTTTTGAAATGCTATTTGCAATATCTTTTTGACTGATCTGCGTCGGATCCAGAGCGCCCGTTACAACCTGATCGATAATATCATATACATTTGCTTTCTTAGCAATCTGATCTGCCAGATAAGCAACATAGTTACCTGTATCAGCCTTTTCAGAACCAACGCCCATTAATTTATACATTTCTTCAGGTGAAACTTTTGCAGCAGCTTTAACATTCATTTTAGAACTTAAATCAGCAAAAAACTTAGAAGCATTAAGTACATTTTGTACGAGCTTCACTTGTTCATTAATTGCATTACCATATTCTGTTGCAGATAAAGAAAGATCCGGGGCAGTAAACGCCTCGGACGGAATAGTTTTAGATACTGCTTTTTTAGCATTTTCTAAGTAGCTTTTTAATCTATATACAGTTTCGTATGATTCAGGAATATTTTTATCTGATATTATGCCCTTATCCGTAAGTGTCTGAATTATGCCACTTCTTTGACGAGCTGATAATTCAGGAACTCTTTTCATGAAATTATCAAGAGATATATTAGGCTCTTTATCTAGCCCTGGAAAATCTTTGAATTTTCTACTGACATCTGAATAAGCTTTCCCAATAGCGGCCTGTAAATCTTTACCAATGCTTTTGCTGATAGTACCTTTATTTACTAGAAAATCCACTTTTGCTTTTGCAGTTGGGAGATTATTGAGCTTCTTTAAATCAGAAGCATCAAGTTGAACATTTACTTTTGCATCAATTCCACTTTGAGCATTTTTTCTTAAATTGTCTAATTTTATATTAGCTTTATCAATTTCTGACGAATCTGTCTTAGGCTTAACTGTTGTATTGTTAGTATCCTTAATTTCATCTTTTAATTTATTTAATCTATTAAGCAATGAATTAAGATCGTCACTACTTACTATTTCAAGTTCTTCTCTTATTTTTGCCATATGTATTGTTCACCAACCTTTATATTATAATCCATAACGATTTATAAGTAGATCTATCCCTACAGCCTCTACTTTTTTATGCCATTCTCCACTTTTAAAATAGTTTTTTACGTCTGACTGAATTTTAGGTCCAGGAGCAGCAGATGAGGCAGCCATAGCTCCCCAATGTGTATACTCTTTAAATGGAGATCTCCAATATAATGATCCTGGCGCCGGATGACCTTTTCCTTTATCAGCGCCTCCATGCCATCCTTCAAAAAACATACGGTCATAAATATATTCATTGCTTACTCTATGAGATCCATTTAGTAAAGAGGCATCTGATTCAAATACAAGAAGATTTCCGTATACTTCACAAACATATGCATCTCTTAATCCATATGTTCTGCTGTAATATATTGGGGAATAACTCGCATAATAATTGTTAACCCATTTATCAAATATTTCTTTAACTTTGGCTTTAACTTCTGGAGCTATAGCTTCAGCCAAATAATTTGAAAATGGCTGTGGGATATCAGCCATTAATTTTTTTATCCTTCGAGCAAATTCCTCTATTGTCATATCAAATGCCCCCTTCCTATAATTTATTTCAAATCAAGTTTAATTCCATTTTCCTTTACATATTTCATTAATTCAGAAATACCTTCGTTGGCAAACATACCAACAGTAGTAGCAAATGCTTCTGTATATTTCGCAACATATGCTTCGATATTTTTATTTTCTTCATGGAAATTACCCATAAGCAAACTATTAATACTCATAAGTTCAGACAATTCTCTTTCTCCGATAATTTCACAAATTTTATTCATGAGATTATTTTCAAATAATAAATCATAATCTTGAAATGCATTTGTAGTACTATCATCAGTTTTTACTATATTCAGTTTTGTATATAAAATAAGGATAGTAGTAGTCATATTGATTTTAGATAAAAACATATCAATATACTGAACCCCGTTTTTTCCAGTGATAATAGATTTATCAAGTATTGTCTGAAGCACAAGTTTCTTTTCTAAAACAGGGCAATATGTTCTCCAAATAATATTTCTAACAAATTCATCTCGCTGTTCATCTGTTTTCAAGAGATTATATCGTCTGATAAACTCTGGAACATCAATTTTTCTTTCAATTGTATCTGAATTAACTTTATTTATTTCGCTCATAATGAATCTCCTTTTATTCCTTATTTTCTGTATGTTCATGTATGATAAATTCAAATTCTGTTCTTGGATTTTCCTTATCGTATCCGGTTTTTAAAGTGAGAGAGTGCAGATGCTTTTCATCATCATCTACAATGGCCCCAGCCTCAGTCAACCCATCTAAAATAAACTTAGGAATTTGATTATCTACGTCGTGTCGTCTTTTTGTATTAAAAAAGACAGTTACAATGAGATCAAAATCATCTAACTGTCTATTATCCATTTTATTTATTTTTACCCAGAATTTTACGAATTCCTTCCACTTTTGTTTTAACGCATTCATCTGTATACGTGGTAAGATCATCCAAGTATTAATCGAAGGATGCCAAGGTTTTTCAATAGGAATTTTCTTGGCTCTTGGATGTTCTAAAAAATAATACTTTGTATACAAATCTAATGTCTTTTGATCAATTGTCAATATAATTGATTTATCCATATATTTAAACCTCTTTTACTAATTCATAACTGATAACAACCGGAATAATAATCAATCCTGCATTAGTATCACGAGTGTCATGTTCGTAGTATTTTCTTACAGCATCTGCAATAGCATAAGATGAGCATTTAGTAGCATTGTCAATATCTGTTACAAAACTGTATTCAATTTTTTGCAATTTCTTTTTCAGATATGTTGGTTTACCTGAAACAGTAGTAGCGATAACATATCTTAGAACTTGTTTATCTAAAATTTTTTCTTTCATGTAGAGTTCTCCTTATTCAAGTGTATGATTAAGCCATTGCTGAAACAGCTCTTTGGTTTCTTCAATTAAAAAGATGTAAACAATAATATCTTTTCCGTCATCCGTAACACTTGGATACATATCTATCGGAAATACTCTATGTTTAATATATAAATCACGCTGCTTCGGATTTATAATCCTGCAGACTTCTTTCTCCGTATAATCACGCGGCTTCAAATTTGATTGTATTCTCATAATCCTTTTACTCCTTAAAAGTGAAAAAAGGGGTAGTCTCGAATAGTGAGACATACCCCTAAAAAATCACTATTCAAATACTATTTACGTTTTCTTGTACGTACTGGTTTACGAGTTTCAATTTCCTCGCTGTTTTCTTCGTCAACTACAGAATCCGGCTCAACAATATCTTTTTCTGAGATCTTCTGTAATTTAATATCAGCAGTTTCTTTCTGAATTTTTGCAATCATTTTCTGATTTACTTCATGAAATTTACTGACATCAGACATATCACAATCTTTCATTCTTTCAGCAGCTTCTCTAGCTGTAATGTTTTCAGCATTATATTCTGTTAATGTATTAAAGATTGTTCTGCAATTATCGCTGCAATAAATCTCCATCCATCTTGGAAGATGGTCGAATTCTTCACAGCGACTACAATATGTATATGTTTTTCCGCATAAAATGCATTTCTTGTTATTTTTCTTAACCATGTTTTCCTCCTTGAATATGGATAGTAAAACAGCCGGTATGCTATGACACATACCGACCGTAATTAGAATAATATTATATTATCTAATAATTATTCTTCGTCTTCATCAGCCCAATAAATGTGATAAAGAGCTTTATCAGCAGAGCAGTAATCTACCTGAAGAGATCCAGAGTAAGCAAGCTGTCCGTCAGTTGTCAGAGAGATTTCAATTTCAGGAGATACCTGGAATGATGGAAGTACAATATACACTCCTTTAAGAACGTCAGAATGACATGGATCAACAGCAAGAGCCTTTAAAGTAAGCTTTACTGTCTGCGGGAACTTATCTGCCTTATTAGTAATAGCAACACCAGATTCAACTTCTCTTTCATACATAACGATGTAAGTATCTACGCCTGCAGCTGTAGGTGGTGTAAATTCTCCCCCTTCTGTAAGAGCGTATTTATCTGTTGCAGCAGCGGTATCTTTCTCATATGCAGTACCCATGGAACCATTTGCGCTGAAAGCATTTACTTTTACAGTACCATCAACAACTCCTGTTAATGTTGCTTTTGCACCAGCTTTTACAGTAATAATTTTTGGCATTTTAATTTTATTAGTAGAAGAAGCAGTTCTTTTACCTTCACCAGACGCAGCGCCAATAACGTTCAGGTTAATCATTGCATTATTTGCAGTAAACTCACCTGTTTTGGCCTTCCAGAAACGTTTGATCAGGTTACCCTGATTATCTGTTGCATCTGTTGACTCAGCACTGATATTAATAGTTGCATCCTGAAGCTGAGTTAATGCATATAATGGATTTCCGCTAAGATCTTCAGCATATCCATACTGAACACGGTCGATTACGATATCATCTAATGTAAATCCCATTATGATTTCCTCCTTTAAATTTTTTGTATATAGAAATTAATTTTTGAGAGAAATTTCTCTCATGAAATTAAGTTCATTCTTATCAATCTTTGAAGCGTCAACAAAGCCGCTATAAATACCCTTAAGTAAAGCAGTAGAAGATTCATAAACTTGTAATCTTTGAACACTGTCCATAAATTCAACAATGCCAACTTCACGTAATTCATTTTTTTTATATTTGAAACCGGGATGATTAAGACAAGTAGATATGAGTGGTAGAAGAGTGGATTTGTAAACATCATTTTTGTGTTGTTCGAAGCTCATGCGATCTTCTTCAATCATCCATTCTTTTGTAGATTTTCCCCTAGCTTTTTCCACTTTTGGGTAAGTGTTGAACATAGCTCTTAAATACGAAGCCATCTGTAGATATGCGGCTTCATCTATCTGAACATTTTGTTCTTCATTAAGTAAATAAAAAAACGGTTCCCCGTCTTCTGTTTGTGTTTGTTGCAATTGAAATAATTGGAAATTCAAGTCACCGAATAGTAACTTTGTAGATTTTGAGTCTATACTTGGAACAAGCATACAAAACAAAGAAAAGTCAGACATTTTATTCCAATCAATACCAAGATCCCATAATTGCATGCGATACATAGTAGGATTGGCAATAAAAATATTTATAGTAGAATAAATCTTTTTCTCACCACTTTTTATAATGTCTCCTATTGTAGGTTGATTAATTATAATGTCATTATATGTATCATTTTCGATAACAAATGGTTCACCAAAATATAATTTCAGTGCATCAATTTCAGATTCTTTGGAAATTGTCATATTTGTTATTCATTCCTGCATATAAATTATTAGGACATTCAATTTCAAATTTCAACGTTCTACAATAATACCTAGAGTCAATAATATCTCCATAATCATCTATACATTTAAGTTGATTTCCCAAAGAATTCGTCCAACATAAAAGATCTTTTACGATATAACTCAATAAGTCTGTTCGTACAATCCCATATTCTGTATCAAGATCATCTTCATGAACTAAACACATAACTATAAGTGTTTGTACTTTCATAGCCTTATTGTAATATGATGTATCAGTATCATTTATATCAAACATAATAAAATTTAATACTTCTTTATTAATACCATTCAGTTTTAATATAGGAAGAATTTGCTTCTTATCAACTCGTTTATTATATTCAATGATTAAATTTCGCTCATTTAGTTCTTGAGCTGTGGGATTATTTTTATCTGTATATTTATTCAACGGGCGTTTATCTTTTTTTCCTAAAATTTCATTAAGATCAGGATCCTCATTGAATAGTTTTAACAGTTTATCTTTTTTATAAATAATGTCGTTATTTTTCTTATTTTCAAGATCTCGTGTAATATGTGATATATCTCTATTCATCTAATTGCACCTCCACTTCAATAGAAGAATGGTTATCCCCATTATTATCTGTGGCTGATAAATTAAATCTTTTACCTATTAAACTATGAGCTTTTCCAGGCTTAAGTGATATAGTGACATTATCCATTACAGTCAATTTTATTAATCCTTCATAATATGATTTTTCTTCTTCTGTATATTCGGAATTTTTGTCAACAAGACTAATATTCCATTCAGAAGTAAGATCGGCATAAGGAAGTTTATATTCAAAATATGAATTTTTTCCAATATAAAGAAACTGTTTTGAACGGTCCAATAATGGCTCGATTTCACCATCGTCATTTAGATACATCCATTCAATTTGTGAACTTGTAATCATTGTTTGAGGTTTCTGAATAATCTCTGTTTTTTGATCACCAGAACCTTTATAATAATTGCAAATTCTAAGTTGAACATTATCAACTTTTTTATTCAATTCATCTTGTTTTATGGAAAGTTTAATTACTCCAGAAGGATTAAGATCTATTATTTTTGTGACCTGATAGACTTTTGGGTCAAGAATGTTATTCGTAAGCATAAAACGTTGTTCGTGCATAATAGTACGATCGTCACTAAGTCCTAAATCATATAAATTATTACCATACGCATAATAAATATCTGGAAGCCATGCAGCTGTCAGATTATCAAGCGAAGATGTATATTGATCATCCCAACGACCGCTTGTGTAGCTATTAGCTGATCTATTTGAACCCCAACATTTATATAATTTGTTATCGTAAATCCATTGAAATTTCCAATTACATTTTAATATATTATATCTAACAAAAGCATTCGCATCATCTCTACCGACAATAAACCACAGTTGTGTAATTCTTTCGTCTGGAAGTGAGAGCGGATTATCAAGTTCGTGCCCAGATATGTTAATATCGAAGTCAGTATCATCAGGAACAAACACATAACTTCCTATTGGATAATGTACTTTAGGCCGAAATTGTAAATAATAATCCACTGCATCTTTAAGAATGGAAAGCTTGGCATGACGTTGATATTTAGCATCTTCCCATTTCCATCCATCTTTTGTTAAAATATAAACTCTTTTATATTGTGCATCGGCAGTAAAAGAATTATTCATAATTGCATCAGACTGATTTTTCTTTACCTGAGCTAGATTACTGCCATATGATGACAAATAATTTTTGTACATTTCTGCAGTAACCATAGAATCAACTCCTAGAATTAATTTTGTCTACTAACGAATGCGCATCTAGTATCAATTTTCGGTAAGAACGATAATTAAAATCATCACTTCTTGTCTCATTGAGAGCCGCCTGTAATAAACTCATAATTGCTACAATTTCTACAGGATAGAAGAGAAGAGTATTCAAACCATCGATTTTCTTCATTAAATTGATAAAATATTTTTCAAAGTCAACATTTTTAAATTCATCTTTTGTTTTTGGATCCTTATATAAAAGAAGCCAAAACATTTCTTTGTGTAATTTTTCCTTATATTCTTCAATTTGTAAATCATCAAAATGTCCGTAAATTGTATCCATTATGTATTACTTCCATCCAGATAACTATTCCATATATAACCTCTATCTTTAATCAAGTTCTTCTGTTCCTTGATTAATGATTTTTTTAAATCTTTTAAACCATTTAAATGATTAGTCTGAGAATAAAATTTTTCCTCAGAAGATCCAAATACCTGCTGAGTATTATTCAGGCTGTTAATTTTGGGTGTAATCCATTCAATTACCATACCTATACCTAAGATATCAGTTATAAATTCTGCATCAAAATCATCATCAACAGAATATTTCATTATATATGTCAATTCCTGAACTGTATCTCCAAGTTTCAATTCAGAAAAAAGTCTTCGAATATAAGGTTTATTTATTGATGCATGTAAATATTCCGGCATAAAAACCGCACTTACATCATCTTCACGATATTGTAAAATATCATAAGCTTCTGCTTTTAATCGAAATTTTGAGTATATTTCTTCGTAATTTAGAGAAGGCATAATATACCTCCTTATTTTTAATTAAATAGTCCTGTCATAATACTCATTTCTGTATCAAAGATTTCGTCAAGCACTTTAATTTTTCTTACACTATCAAGTCTACCGTCACTTACCATTTTTGAAGCAAGATGTTTAATAGAGTCCTGTGCCCCTTTCGGAAGTGAAAGAATAGTAGCCTTCATATCTCCGGGAGAAAGTTCTGTAATTACATCTTCAAGATCACCTACAGAATATAATGTATTATAAATTTTCTTAAGCTGTGGAAACTGTGCAACAAGTTCTTCATCCTCAATAACAAAAAATGGATTCATAACATAACCATTATTTGATCTGATTGCTGCCTGCAGATCCTGATATTCAACTTCAATTACATCTCCGGCATCAATCCATGTGTATAAAATATTTGACTTAAGCCCTGGCATATAAAGTCCACCATTAGTAATAGATTTACATGGAATCCCATCAGTAGGGGCATAAGTTTTCTTTTCTTTTTTTACTTCTACTGTTTTTGCTGATTCAGATGTAACAGGTTCCGTAACAGATGCTGCAACAGATTCAGTAGCAGTTTCAGTAGTCTTTGTCTTTTTCACTGCAGTAGTTGCCATGAAAAGTTCCTCCTTTTATTCGTATAGTCGTGCATCTATATGACACACGACTATAATATTAATTTACAATAAAAAAAATTAGGCTAAAGTCCAAACGCCAAAATAACGTCCGATTTGTGTTCCTACGCCCATTGATCTCTGTACTTCGTATTTCATTGTATCATCCATACGATCACCCTTATCAGTGATTTCATAGATTTCTGTTTCACCAACATCAACGAATTTAATGAACTTATCTTCAACCTGTGGCATAATAAACAAAGTCTTAGGATCCATTAATTTCTTAGTTGTATCATTTAGAGCAAATCTCTGTGGGATTTCAACTAATGTATATGGACCATAGTATCCAAGACGTCCCATTGTAGCAACATCTTTCTTCTGATCGTCTGTAATCCAATCAACATCCATCAGTTTCTGGAACTGCTGTAATCCAGTTCTTGTACCCATAATAACTACCTGAGCACCATCATTTGCAAGAGATACATCCTCAAGCAGTTCATCCAGCTTGTCCTTAGTAGCATTTGAAAGAGCACCTGTGCCCTGAAACTGAGCTGGAAGTTTCTTTCCTGCGTTCATCATTTCAGCATAAATATCATTCTGAATCTGTCTAACGAAAGCAGCAGCGCACTGATCTGTGAATTTAGACCAATCAAGTCTTCCTGCCAAATACAGATCAATATCAGCACCAACAGCAATACCGTATACACTTGTGGTTACAGTATAACTTTCTCCAGAACCAAGTCTCTGAAGTGTAAAGTCATGATGATCGCCCGCAATTTTTGTTGTAGATAAAACAACTTTATCATCTGTCCAGAATTCCTGGCGATCTCCGCGGGAAAGGTTTCTTGTCTCTACATAGTTATTGAAGAATTCTGATTCTTTAAAACCTGTATCGACTTTAATATCAATTTCTTCTTCCATAACTTCGAACAGTTCAGTACCATGTTTCTTCATAGCACGATTTCTGTCACGTTTTGTAGAATTCTCGTTTAGTCCCATAATTGCATATACAAATTTACGAACCGCATCTTCTGCGTCTCGTTTGGTCTTTTTATTTCCATTTTCATCAAACATTTCGTTTGGATTATGATTCAGATCATATGTAAGCTTTTTGAAGCCTTCATAATTTTCCTCTGGTGTAACACCATCTTTACACATGCTAGCAAATACTTCCTGAACATGCGCACTTAAATCAGCAAAAGTCATTTTACGTCTCATTAGATTTTTTCCTCCTTTCCCTTAAATTAACCAATTTTTAATTTCTTGTTTTCACAAGTAACTGTCGCTTTTTCAGCTGGCTGTCCATCGAATCCCTCAACAGATACCTCAAATACATCACCTTTATGAAGAGCATAACCTCTTACAACGTCTCCTTTTGCGTTATAGAAGTTAGACTCCTTCTTCCATGTATTTGTCCAATCCTCTGCAATAAATGCCTGCATGTAAACAAACAGAGCATCTCCTGGATCAACAACCTCTACATACCAATTACCATTAGCAGCCTGTTTCTGAATTTTACCTTCAAATGTAGTAACAGCAGCTTCTGTGTAACGGTCAAGATCTTCAAAATCGCCTCTTGCTACAAGATTTCCATTATCTGTATCAGAGGTCAGTGTAATGTTATAAATGTGTTCTCCGCCATTCTGTGCAACAAGCTTAGAAGGGAAGGCCACAGCATGCTTTTCGATACTGTACTTAATCATGTTGTTCTCCTTTCATAAATTTTGGCAAAAAAAATAAGACCGTCTTTACGGTCCGATTTATAAAACAAATATGTTATTTTGCATTATGCAAATAAAGATCCATATCTATTTTTCTTTTTAGTCTGTGATGGATTTCCAAAAGTCTTTTTACTTACTGTTTTTTTTCCGGCGTTATTATCATGCATATCACCATCTTCAACAGCAAAATTTAACTTGCCAGACTTAGCATATGACAGCAATATAGTATCAAGTTTAGACTTTAATTCATCAACTGAAAATTCTGTATGATTTTCTTTTAAACCCTTGAATTCTTCTGATTCATAAATTCCTTTATAATCATCTGACTCAAAAAGTGCATTTTTAGCTTCGTCAGCCTCTTTCTTTTCATAAGAAGCAAGTTTATCTGAAATTGCAGCATAATTTGATCTCATATTCTGAAGTTCAGAATATTCAGAATCAGTCAGTAATTCACGATGAAGATTATATCTTTCACCATCAAATGAAACATTGTCGCCATCTTTTTTATATGCCTGTCCAAAGATTTTATCTCCATCCCAATTCTCATATGTAAAATGAGAATCATATACAGAATTAATAAAATACCAATCATTATCTGCTTCTTCATATGCGTTTAATAAGTTATAAAGTGCACAACGAATATCACTGTGAGAAAGTTCAAATGATTTTACGAATTTTTCTGGTTCTGTAGGAGCAGGATCACCTGCCGGATCAGTATTAAACGCCTTAGCAAAGGCAGCCTCCAGTTCTTCATCTGAAAGACTTTCATATGTAAAAGTAATATCATCTACAGTTTTTTCGTATTTCTTTAAAAGTTCTTCAAATTTGTTCACCTGATTGTCCTCCTTTCCATCAGCATTTTTTTTATTGAAATTAGAGAGAGTAGCATTGATCTTCTCTAACATTTCAAGCATTTTAGTATTTACATCAAAATTAGAATATACAGAATTTTTTGATTCAAAATCAGCAAGCTGAACATTACTTCCAGCCATACCTGGACCAACATTTTCATTTAGTAAAGTCAATCCACTAACATAATAATCATCCAGATTTAACACTTTATCCTTAGCATTAAATGATAATTCTCTAATACTCAATTCAACACTACAATCAACCTGTTGTCTACGCTGCATAATATCAATTGCGTCCTGACAATATCCTTCCCAGAGATATCCCTGAATTACAGCTCTGTTAACTCCGGCTTCTTTATCATATTCAATTGTATAATCCTTTTTGATTACACCAACTGGACGTTCCTGATAAATGATTTTTTCTTCTCCATTTTCATCAGTTTCCACTGTAAAATCATGTGATCCAAAATCTTTATTACCATCAGAATTTTCAACGATATTTGCCAGAATAGGGCGATATGGTATAGATTGTGTATTTTCCTGAAATGTATCTTCGTTGATATTAGATTTGTTTAAGTTGACATGATCATGATATGCAGTAGCGTTAAAAGGACATAATCCTTCTGTATGCTTATTATCATCAGATTTTCCAAATGTAGCGACTGCTGGCATTTGGACACTAATTTCTGCATTAGATTCTTTGCTACTGAATTTAGAAAAATTATTCTTCATACAAAATTCAATCAAATCGTCAATAGTTAAGAATTTCTTCAAGATTTTCCTCCTTTCTTTGAGTAATTCTCCTCAAATAGAAGAGGAGTAATCAAATAAATAATTTATCTGAATAAACAACATCGCTTAAATTGTTAAACAGCATTTTGTTGTCATTTAAAAAAGTCCACTGTTTACCATTCTGGCTCACAAGATGAAAACCAGTCTGAATAAGCAATGAAGCTGATTCATCGTTTGTTGTAATTATAAATTTCTTATTATCCATAATTATTATCCTCTTATTTAGCCTTATCAGCCTTATCTTTTGATGCTTCTCCATCGTCTGTGATTTCTGTAGAATCTTTTGTTGGGGCACCACCAGTATCTGAGCTACCACTTTGAGTGTATGAAGTCTGCAATGGAACAAATAAATTCGATATTCCAAGAACCTGCTGCTCTAATACATTTAATGCCAGAGTTTCTTTTTCAGAAAATTGATTAAGAGTATTGTATGCAAGAGCTGTAGGAAGACCATTTTGCGCCCCCTCCAAAAGTTCTTTTTTAAATTCATCTTTTGTATAAGCAGAGACTTCAAAGAATTTTACCTTGGCTGGGTTAGAGACCCAATATGTAAGGAAGCGGTTAACCCATCCCTGAGTCTGTGGTAGAAGCATAGAAATAGCTAATTCTGTATCGGCACGAATTGCTGCTCCAAAGGCTGTTGTACCTGAGATGGTAGCACTATTAAGAATTTGAGCGCCACCAGAAGAATTGAAAAGAGTTTCTGTAGCTTTTGCTATTTTGTTCGTATCTGTTGCTTTATCATTATTAAACGAAATCTGATCTAATTTTCCTGGCACAATAGCAGCAGAAGTATAGTCAGGGAGGCATTCATTAATCATCCTGTTAAAATACTCAATAACAATATCCGGATTAACTTTCCAATCGTCTGGATCCTCACTACCAGTTATCGTTTCAAGTTCTAACCAGATCATTTTATAAATATCCTGAGCGTCAGCAATAGCCTGTAGATCGTCTAAATCAATAAGATTGATAATTCCAGATAATAAACCAGAGAATGGTGGAACTACAGTTTCCCAATCTTCAGCTCTGGCTTTTAAGCAAATAGCATATTCATCTGGCATAGGCTGCCACTTTCCATTTGTAGTATCACTTTCATAGGCACGATACATTGACTGGAAGGGTTCACCCCATAATTCCAACATAGTCTGTCTGGATCTGAAATAACTCATATCCATTACAAACGCGAAATCACCGGTATTGTATATACCAGAAATTTTACAATAATCTGGATCAAGCGGAAGAATAAACATTCCTATTTCATCATAATAAGCGCATCCATAAAAAACATCTTCTCTAAAACAAATAGTATAAGCTTTTAAGAACTCATACTGAAGATTTAACTTATCCAACACATTTAATGTGTCCTGATAAGAACTAAGCATGGCATTCGTATCTACGCCTGCAACCATATCATATTCCGGAATAACAGATCTTGCATCTAAACAAAACATGTTTGCATTATATGCAATTAATCTATAATAAGCGTGACATCGATAATAAAGATATCTTGATAAATTTCTTAAATTCTTTTCATTACTTCCAATATTTTGCAGGTAAGTACGAAGACTGTCCTTACTATAAGCTGTCACCGCTTTAGTGCTTGTCTTAGTGATATCACGAAGAGATTTTGCTCCTTCCATAGCAGCAGCATAATTTTCAATATTTTTTTTATTTTTTTGATACCAATCACGCATTTCAGCCGTATTATTCAGCTGAGAAGGTGCTGGATCAATTTTTTTTGCAGTAGAAACTTTTTTTGCAGAAATATTTCCTTGTTGTCTAGCCAAGTAACAGCACCTCCTTTGAAATATCATATAATTATATTAAGTTTCGAACATAGAATGTACAACGCCTTTTCTAATCGTAAGTTTTTGAACTAACGATTTGTCAACTTTAGGTTTACGTTTTGCAGTAATATTTTTCCGGCGTTCAGTTTGAAGAGCATAAGAACACATACATGTAACGTAAGCTCTATCGTCATGAAGACGGTTAGCTTTTTCAGGACACAATTCAAATGAATCTTTTCCTGATTGTCGTGGAATACGGATCATATTTACAAGTTCCTCTTTTAATGCATCGATACTTGAGAGAGAAGCTTCTTCTTGCCAATTTAATTTTTCAATATGGCTCTTAACATTTTGAAGTTTATCTAATTCTTTTTGAACATTGTAATCAATTTCTTCATCTGTCATTTTCTGTTTTTTATATTTGGCAATTAGATCTTTTTTAGTTTTTTCATATTTATCCTTATCAATATCAAATATTGTAAGATATCCTTTGTTATCGTATGTGGCCGTAAACTCAATTTTATCCTGATTCATCATCTCAATCATGGCTTCATACATTTCTGATTTGTATTTAGTTGGTTCCATTAAATGAAGCTTATTGACTGCATTTGGGAATTTTTTAACATATTCTTCTGAATATTCTTTGTCAATCAGTCCTCTATGAGTTTTACCGGATTTATCTTTCCAATCAGGCATTAAATAGTCAGCAATATTAACACCACCACCACCAGAACCGGCATCAATATAAACTCCGAGAATATTGCTGTAGTTTTCATCCCCACCCTGGTTATAATCGAGAATAACTTGTTTCAAATATTCAATCTGGGCTGGTGTTTGCATAGGTTTCTTTTTCTTTTTATTGCTTATATCAATAAGATTTATACAATTTAAAAGTCTCATTTTATATTCAAGATCCCCATCTTGATTTTTTTCAGAGTAAATTTCACAAACCAAAATTACCGAATTATCTCGACTTCGAGCCGGGTCATATGCGATAACAATTTTTCTTTTACCAGTATCGTTATATAACACTGGTTTACGAATCACTTCATTACGCGCAATAACACCTCTACGAATAATCGCATTGGCACCTGCATCAGAAGTAAATTCACAATAATACTCTCTACGCGCTTTTTCTGGATTAGAACGCATTTCTGCAGCCACTGTACCGGGTGTCAATAGTGGTTCCATTATTTCACCACGAATAGTTGGTTGAAATGCAACTTCGCAATCTATATGAGCTACAAAATAATCAGGATCTCCCATAAGTTGTCGTTTGCTAAAATCTCTATATAACTTATAGAATTTTGTATCTGTAGAAGAAGCAGAAGAAATATAAAATAATTGGTTTGGAATATTTGATGGAATACATCTTAGACGGTTACGATCGATTGATTTGCCATCACGATCCTTACCAGACTTAAAGCTTTTATTTACAATTGCAAAAGCTGCATATACCGACATCATTTCTTCATCAAGGAATCCACATTCATCAAATACAACACTACCACGCATACCTCTTTTTTTATCTACATTACTGTTAAGTGTTTGAGTAAATGAGCCATTATAAAGGGAATATGAGAATCCATTAGAAGAGTGACTGAAGCCATCTCCAGCAGCATTTTTAATTTCAATTTCTGCCTTAAAAATATAACCTGTAGAACCAAGCATAGTATCTATATTATCATTCGCAAGCCTTTCGAGCGTCGTAAACGTTTGTTCAGCCTGCGATCCAGAACCGGAAGCAATATATGTCCAATAGTTATTAAATAGCATATCTTTTGCCATGATCATAATATCTATCAATGTAGATTTACCAAATCCACGGGTGCACACTAACAAAACATTCGGACAATTCCAGGCTCTCTGAATTACCCATGCCTGTGCATCAAGTAATTCTATATTAAAAAAATCATTTATAAATCTTACAGGATTGCATTGATAATATTTCTGAAGATTTGCAATTTTCATAAAACCTTCAAGTTTGCGTGAAGATAATGGGTAAACTCCAGGCTTTACAAAAATCTTATTTCCCTGTTCACAATAATTAAGCTTCGGAAGCTCTTGAATCAGATCCGGATTCATCATCACCAGTCACCTCCGTTTCTTCCTCTTCATCTGAGGAGAAGCAGGAGAATAGTTCATTTAAATCGACTAAATTATCCGGCTTTATTAAATCATGTTCTTCCATATAATCTTTAAGATCAATATTTTCACGTAATAAAATACGAGAAATTTCTTTGTAATTGTCCAAATCATCACGAAGCTTTGTTATCATTTCTCTTTGTTCTGCTAGCATATCAGAATATTCTGATTCATCTAGTCGGAGCTGCTTCAATATAGAAGCATTACTCATATCCATAACCTGACGCATGCCACGACAAGTTCCGATATCGAATCCGTTTACTTCACCTTCACGCAAATTCATTTCTTTGATTTTACGTATTTTACCAGTCCAAGTATTTTCACCTTTTTTAGCATTTTTATTATTCTTTAAAGAAATACAACTTTCAGCAGCGAGATCCTTAATAATGGCAGTAAGATCTTTTTTACTCGCCTGTAGTGTTTTTATTGTAGCGGAATTTGTTCTAAGTTTTTGAACGTCAGACATATAAGTAGCAATAGCATTATCAATTTTTGATTGCTGTAAAAATGCTCTTACAATAGAAATAGCAGAAGCAGTACGCATCATATCGTCATTTGCGTCTTCACTAGAATCAAGCAACCCAATTAATTGCGAGTATAGAAATGGTTGATCAGACAATGCTTCTTGTTCAAATGGATCATATCCAATCAACCTAATTACATCAGCTTTATTCTTTTCAAAACCTTCATAATTATCCTGGGACTCCTTGCCTTTTATAACATCTGCAGGAGTCTTTTCATCTTCATATATAATTTTTTGTTTAAAAAAATCAGAATCCTTGAATTGTTTTCCAGAATATTGCTGCATTGCAATGGTTCTTATATATGTACTCCATGCATTTTGTTTTGCTCCTGGAATACCAGCATTTCTTTCAGCTGCTTGAACACTACTATTATAGACATTTTCTAAAAACGGTTTATTCAGATACTGCAGAGCAAGAATAATTGATTCTTTTGTCGGTTTATGTTCTTCTCCATTTTCATCTGTTCTTAATGCAATCTTTCTAGCGCATTCAGAACAAATAGCTGCATATCCAGACTTTACTAAAGGATCCGTATTTTTATAAAAATTTTCTCTATTTTTCTTTTTAGGTTTTCCGCACATATAACACCATGCGGTATCTTCTTTATATACTCGAATTTCTTCTTCGAGCGCCTCTATTTTTTTCTTCATCTGAGTCGGAGTCATTTTTACCGGCTCAATTTTCTTAGTTGTTGCCATAAACAACTCCTCCTTGTACTCATAATAAAAAAATGGGCGTAGTAGGATTCGAACCTACAAAAACCTGATCCTAAGTCAGGCGCGTCTGCCAGTTGCGCCATACGCCCAGAAAATAGGAGAGCAAGAACGCTCTCCTGAAATGTATAATATAAGCAGCAACGCCACTCATACTATTCTTTAAGTTCAGTAGCAATACCAGATTTAATTAAAAATCTCGTTTCTGCATCAAGCACTTTTTCAATAACTTCTTTATCAAATCCAGTATTCTCATGTATAAAATTTAATATTTCGTCGAACTCGACAAACTGTTCTTCATTATTTGTTTTCATAAATATTTTCCTTTACAATTTATAATGATGTTCATCTACAAGACCATTTCCTTGTTCAAATACAAACATAGAGGCTCCTGCATTTGACACCTTATTAATTGAATAGCTATACGGATTTACACCAATAATCGAACGTACAGAAATATATTCTGAATTAATCCCAACATCTCCAGTAGCCAAACTATGCCAATGACCTGAAATAATATAATCCAAAGGCACTTGATATGTTTTTGAAAAATCTTTCAAAGAATCACCTAGATTTTTTGTCTCAAAATGTCCTCCAAGAATTGTATATGTTGCAAGTTGTGCATATACAAGACCGGTTGGATTTTCTATAATTTCAACATTACGATTATCCTTCAAACGTTCTTTTATAAAAACCAATATGGATTTACTCATATCTTCATCTGGAAAAGCATTTTTAGGCTGTCCTACTAATCTCAGCTGATTGTGATTCGAACGTTTTACCATTTGAAATTTAATTCGAACATGATTACTTAATTCATTAAGCCATGTAGATAAAAAATCAGCATATAATATGGCAGAGTCAATTATTCCATATCTCAACTGCATAAGCTGAGAATTTGCACGAAGAATTCCATCTAAGGCATCACCTAGTTCAAAAATATTTAAAACTTGAATATGATCTTTTTGAATTTGCTCAATAACTTTATTGTATAAATCCCACATACGATTCTTGAATATTTCCGGACTATATGCATTTAAAATATTTCCATATAAATCTTTAATCTCAAACTCAACTCCAAAATGAGCATCCGAAATGGTAAGAAGATATTCTTTATTCATATGTACTGGAGGAATGTACCCTGGTACATTTAATGGCTGTAATTGATTAACAGCATTTACAATATGTTCGGCAATTAGTTCATCCCTAGAATACTCACGAATCCATTTATTAAATTCTTGCTTTTCAGTCTGTAATTTAATACGTTCTTTTTTTAAAGCTATCTCATCAGAAAATCGTCCTAATTGAATAGAAGAGGATGGGAATAAATCCCATCCTGCATCTATATATTCTAAAAGCAATTTAGACCCTTTACGAATTGTATCGCGGTGCTCTGGCTCTTTACCATGACTAGAACGAAAATCTGCAACATCTTGCCACTCAATAGATGTATCTATTTGTTTTTTCTTAATAAGATCAAGCTGTTCTTTTAGAAATTCGTTATTATCCATATAAAATACCTTAATCTAATTCATCAAGATTGATGATTTCTTCAGTCTTAGTAGTAGTAGACATGTCAAAAGGTTTATCACCATATGCCTTTTCAAAGATATCTAAAATATCAATGATTTCACCATCCATATCTACAAGTTGTTCGTCTACCATATGAAGACCTTTGAGTTTACCATCATATTTAACAGTTTTTTTTAATTCCATGTTATTTTCTCCTTATTCTCCTTGACATATTGAACGTATAATAGTAAAATGATATTTGTGAAAGTTTAAATTAATATTCAGTATTAAAGAATATCTGATAACTCACAATCAATACCAATAATCTTATCTACAATTCCTTTTTCTTTTGCTTCATCTGGGAACATATAATATTCGCGATCCTTGATTTCCTCAAGATATTCTGCAGCCATATTTGTATGTTCTACCATAAAATCATTCAGATGTTGCTCTAATTTATCATAAAATTTCTGAATATCTTTACCTTTATTAGATGAACTTACATATCCAGTCTGTCCATCATGATAAAGAACTACTGTATTTGGGAAGCAGTAACGTTTATGTCCTGCGGCCAGAATATAACATGCCATAGAAGCACATTTGGCAAATCCCACTGTAATAATTGGAGTAACAGACGTCTTAATAGAGCTTAATACCTGGTACCCGGAAATAACATCACCACCATCTGAATTGAGATAGAGATAAATTGGTTTCCTACATGATGCCGGAAGTGCCTTATCCTCTTTATTCCATTTCATGATCATTAAACATATATTTTCAATAACATTGTCATCAATAGTTTCGTTGACAATAATTTTTCTTTCTTTTAAATGCTCCTTAATAGTGCTCTGATAGAGACTATCGTCTTCTAAAATGTCTAAAAATTCCATATTCCTTGTTCTCCTATAAATAAATAACCATATCTTTTGATGAAGCAATCACTTTAAATGATTTGTTTTCTTTAGATATGGCTTCTTTTAAGTCTTCCTTTATACTGTTTTTCGCGACAACAGATCCGTGAACTAAAACTAATTTTTCTGTATTTATCTTCGATCCAAATTCAATTAGTTCATTTCTATTGGCATGACTTGAAAATGTACCTAAAGAAATACAGTCAGCTTTATTTTCAACCTTATCGCCACTTATTTTTATAAATTTATTTTCCTTATAATTTTTAATTCGATATGATAAATAAGAATTGTCTGCTCCGGTATATCCACTAAAAATTATCATGCTTTTTTCATCACTTAAATACTCATGTAAATAGGAAAGGATTCTACCATTCGTACAGAATCCTGAACTACTTAATATAATTTTTGGTGAATGATTTTTTACACATGCTAAGGAATCTTCTTTTTCTTTTATAAACTTCACATTCTCCCAATTGCATACACTATTCCATAATTTCAAATCGTCTTCAGATAGAAGAGTAGTATATAGATCACAAATATCACATGATAATATTGAATCAACTACAATGTCATATTTGAAATTTATATCATCATGAAAAATGTTATATAAATTGGTAAGAATTTCTTGTGTACGGCTGAAACTAAAACATGGCATGATTACTGTTCCTCCACGTTCTGTAACCGTATCAACTGCTGCTTTTAAATGTTCTAAATCAAATTTTCTTGTCTTTTTATTAATTCTGCCTGGTTCTCCATACGTACATTCCATAATAGTTACTTTATTAAAAGTATCTGGGATTTCAGTATTTGGAACATAATAATTTTTTGTATTAAGGGATCCAATGTCAGAAGTGTATAATATAGAATTTGATACACCATTTTGATCTTTAAGAATTAATTGAAGCTGTCTAGCTCCGAGACAATGGCTATTTTCAAACCATTTAAAAGAAACTATTTCATCAAGAACATATAATTCATGTACATTATCATATTCATATATATAATTTAAAGTAGTAGCTACATCCTCTTCTGTGTAAATAGGAGAGTAGTTACGTTTATATTTAAATGATAAAGCATTTGCTTCACTCAACAATATAAAAGCACAATTATATAATAATGGTTTCATTAATTGAGCAGTTGCATGTGAAGCGATAATTTTTCCATTAAAACCTTCTTTTATTAACCTTGGAAGTAAACCAATATGATCAACATGTGTATGTCCTACAAAAACATAGTCGATCTCTGAAGGTTTAAATGGAAATTTCTGAGAATTGATATTATATGAATCCAGATAATTATTGTTTTGAAATAATCCGCATTCAAGTAATATTTTTTTTCCATTATATTTTATATAAGTGCAGCTACCTGTAACATCGTCAGCATTTTGACCTATAAAGTAAATGCCATCTTCTTTTTTCTTCCTGCCTATGTCAAACACCAACTTTCAAATTATTTTACTGCTTAAAATCGAAAATCTTTATCTCTCGGTTTTACAGTAAGAAAATCGGTCTGATTGATTGATTCTCTGTATCTGTTTAACATCTCGACACTACGAACATGCTCTACAAGAAAATAGCTTTTTGCTTTACTTTTATGGTGTTTATTACGTACACGCACATCAAAAGCTCTTCCATGATTACGTAAGTATTCTGCTTCTTTTTGACTGATATTAACCAATTAAGTTTCCTCACTTTTATTTATTTGTAGACTCAAAGGCTCATTATCTGTTGCAATCAGAGACAAAAACCTTTAATAAACCCAATCAAAGTGCAAGCACTTTCCATGGTAAAACTTATCTACTTGTTTTATGGAATTTTGATTTAATTTGTCAACCTCATGGGAGAAGAAGGACTCGAACCTTCGATGTTTCTTTGTGGGGGATTTACAGTCCCTTGCCTTCGCCGCTAGGCTACTCTCCCTTGTGTTAAGATGGGCAGCTACCCTTATCGAATATATAACCATAAGTGGAGGTCATATATTCTGTTGGAACCTTAACTTTCCATATAATTTTCGGTAAAATTATTAAAAAACTTAGCCGCGTCTCGTCCTGACTAAATCCCGCCAGATTTTTTCGCTACAAGGTATCTGGAACTTACCTAACACGCCCCCAAAGACTCGAACTCTGACTAACCGGGTTGGAGCCGGTTGTACTACCAATTATACGAAAGGCGCAAATAAAGGTGACTAATGGGATTTGAACCCATATAAGGCGGAACCACAATCCGCTGCATTGCCAAGTCTGCCATAGTCACAACGCTGCACACAGGATTCGAACCTGCAAGCCCTTTCGGACCAACGGTTTTCAAGACCGCTTCCTCACCAACCCGGACATGCAGCAAAATAAAAGGCAGGAAATTGATCCTGCCTTTCAACCGGAATCAATCCGGTTATCTTATATTCATGATATGCTACAATCACATAACCTAGAGTTACATGGTAGGATTTTCACCTACGAATTCCCACAGGAGGTGGGCTGTAATCTACATATCTTGTAACGCAAAGCAGAGTAATCGAAACTCAATCCTGTCGGATCACACGACTTAGCAGGTCGGTTCCACACCTAGTGAATTTACTTTGCAAATGGACGGCTCCACGGAGAGTTGAACTCCGGACTCCTGCGTGACAGGCAGGTGTTATAAACCGCTTAACTATAGAGCCAAAATAGGAGGGGAGAGAAGGACTATACAATCCTTCTCATAAACAAAATGCGTAACCAAACAAATCAAAAGAAAGTATAATACTTTCAAATACTACTTCTGGGACTCGAACCCAGACTCCATTATTGGAAGCAGATCTTAAGTCTGCTGCGCCTGCCAATTACGCCAAAGTAGCAAAAAATGTCCGGTACGGGATTTGAACCCATGTTACCGCCTTGAAAGGGCAGTGTCATATACCGCTAGACTAACCGGACATATTCATCTGGGAAGCAGAGGTGCTGCCCCTCTTTTTATTTTATTACCTACTAAAACACAATTATCCGCGGCTCGTGTTCTTTCAGACCTATTCAAAAAATGCCGCATTTCTATCATAAGTAGCCTCGTATTGGCACTTCCCATATATTTAAGCTGGAAAAGCAGGAGTTGAACCTACATTTGATTCGCGAGATCATGTTTTGCCAGTTAAACTATTTTCCAATATTTTTTATTTATGCTGAGATTACACATAAATATAGAAGCTCTTTCGAAACATTATGGTTTCTTTTCTTATCCACTATACGCCGCTTCGCGCACATATAGTAAGCTTCAACAACCGCCTTGTTTAAGAGTGGCACTTCTCTTTAGCCACATAACTACTCTGTTGTCATCATTCCATTGACGCTGCCGCGCCACAAAGTTCCGCTAAGAACACTGTGCAGAATCGGACAAACATATCAGAGTCTTGCGAGACTCATCAATGACCATATTGCATAAAATATACTATGGTATTAGGCTGCTTTCGTTATGCAGAGGTGTAGATTTTCGCTGTAGAATATAATATCAAATATCACATTTGTAGTTTTTATTAAATCCTTTTAAAATTCAATAAGTATAAGTAATTATTTATTATCTGAAAAGTCTTCTCTACTGAAGATGTGCTACACCAGACGCTCCGATCCCTTTTGAGGATAAGAATACATCACACCTTCATATCGTTCGGTTATTATCCCTACTAAATGTCCATACAAGCTAATTTGGCACATACCAATTCACTTATACAAATGGCTATCACCTTTGCTTAATAAATGCTCAGATTGAATAACCTCCTGATTCACCATCATATCTTCACAGTTTGCATGAACTATCCAGTTTGCGGCCAGAAAGTGTTCCTCAGCAGTCGCCCTTGGACCACCTTATCGTTCCCTGTTTCATGATACTATTTCCGCATAGGATTTAATCTTTTCACTTACCTATACGAAACGAGACCTTTTGAGTCTCTGGCATGTCAGTTTTGCTTAGATTGACTGCAATATAATTGCTTATACCGCAGCGACAGTGTGTAAATCTGCCTTTATACGCCTCACAGCGCACTATCGGAGCCAAGCCTCCATAATGTAATTAATTAAACAGAAAGGGTTGGCATATACATTTGTATATGACAAATAGCGGGAGATGGATTCGAACCATCGTCTCTAGGGTATGAACCTAGCAAGGATCCACTCCTCTATCCCGCAGTTGGAATGACACGATTTGAACGTGCGATGTCCTGGTCCCAAACCAGGCGGATTGCCAAACTATCCTACATTCCAATATAGAGCCTGTATTTCTACAGGCTCAAAGTATTATTTACGCATTAACAGCGTCTTTAATTGCCTTACCAAATTTGCATTTTACTGCGTTCTTTGCATCGACCTCAACAGATTCACCTGTTCTTGGGTTACGTGCAATACGTGCATCCTTATGTACAACAGAAAGAGTAACACCATCCATCAGTTTTACCTCGTCGCCTTCAACCAGCGCACCATATGTTACGTCCTGCACAGCTTCCATAATTACTTTAATATCTTTCTGTGTATTATTTGTTGCTTCTGCAACAGCCTTAATTAATTCAACTTTATTCATTGTTAGTTCTCCTTTTTCTCATAAAAATAATAGTTATATAAAGCAAAAGCAGTGTACTGACCAGCACACTGCCTTGAATTATCAATATTTAATTTTCAAACTTTATATCTGATTTTTGATTATCCCTATAAATATTACACTTTCAAGCTTTT